>Ga0209188_1001520_pt1 | contig 18421 bp, 19 predicted proteins | sample C_130625_EF_Meta_FD_187307 | JGI IMG/M metagenome (GOLD analysis project Ga0209188, IMG submission 187307) | Freshwater microbial communities from Lake Croche, Canada to study carbon cycling - C_130625_EF_MetaG (SPAdes) (version 2) | ecosystem: Environmental > Aquatic > Freshwater > Lake... | reverse complement strand
CGCATGTACCAGTCGCCGCGTTGATCCAGCCCGAGCCAGCCGAAGCAATGCGGCACGTTAGGCCATTTGCGCATAGCTTGTTTGACCAGTTCATCCATGGGTGGCATCCTGTCAGCCAAAGTGTAGGGATTGCTTGCGAGTGAACTTCAGTGCAAGACCGGCGGCAAAGCATCAGAGCGTGCGTGTATTTCCTGCGGCGTGCCTGGGCTGGCATGGTGCGCCACCATGCGCCAGCCTTGGGCAGTACGCACATAGACATTGGTGGTCAATACATAAGCCATTTGCATGCCCTCTGTCATGCTCAATTCAATGCGTTCGACCAAATTGTGCATGGCGCTGGTGACGGTTTCGACTTTGCGCACGTGTTCTGGATGCGCGGCGATGACGCCATTATTGAACATGGTTTCAAAAGATTGGCGAATATTCTCTAGGCCGACGAGTCGCGGGCCACCGGGATGAACGCAGACCACGTCTTCATCGTCGGACCAGCAGGCCATCAAACGCTCGATATCGCCCTTTTGCAAAGCCTCATAAAACGCAGCTTCAATGTCATCAGCGGTACCGCCGACGGTGGCTGCCTGAAGCTTTGCCTTGCTCAAGGTATTATTTTTTACTGCGGAATTTACGCAATGCAGACAACTGTGCGGCAAAAACGGCGAGTTCAGCCTGCGCCGCAGCAATGTCGACGCTGGATTTGGCGTTTTTCATGTGTTCTTCTGCGGCTTTTTTGGCTGCATTAGCGCGTTCTTCGTCCAGGTCCTTGCCGCGCACGGCGGTGTCGGACAGCACAGTGACAGAATCTGGCTGAACTTCCAAAATGCCACCCGCGACGAAGACAAATTCTTCTTCCCCGTCAGGCTTTTGGATGCGCACAGAACCGGCGCGGATGCGCGAGATCAGCGGTGTGTGGCGCGGATAAATGCCAAGTTCGCCGACTTCGCCAGGCAATGCCACGAAAGTGGCTTGTCCAGAATAAATCAGCTCTTCGGCACTGACCACATCAACTTGCATGGTTTTCATGGGGCTTCCTTGTCAGGTGCAGTTGCAGCCCGGATTAAATTTTCTTGGCCTTCTCAATGGCCTCGTCAATCGTGCCGACCATGTAAAACGCCTGCTCGGGCATGTGATCGCATTCACCGGCGACGATCATCTTGAAGCCGCGAATGGTTTCTGCCAAGCTGACGTATTTACCAGGTGAGCCGGTAAACACTTCGGCCACGTGGAACGGCTGGCTCAAGAAACGCTGTATCTTGCGGGCCCGTGCCACGGCCAGTTTGTCTTCGGGGGCGAGTTCGTCCATGCCCAAAATGGCAATGATGTCGCGCAGCTCTTTGTAACGCTGCAAAGTGCCTTGCACAGCGCGTGCCGTTTCATAGTGATCGGTGCCGACCACCAACGGGTCAAGTTGACGACTGGTTGAATCCAAGGGGTCGACCGCTGGGTAAATACCGAGCGACGCGATGTCACGAGACAGTACCACGGTGGAGTCCAAGTGCGCAAAAGTGGTGGCGGGAGACGGGTCGGTCAAGTCATCGGCTGGCACATACACAGCTTGGATGGAAGTGATAGAGCCAACCTTGGTGGAGGTAATACGTTCTTGCAAACGGCCCATTTCCTCGGCCAATGTAGGCTGGTAACCCACGGCTGAAGGCATACGACCTAACAGCGCAGACACTTCGGTTCCAGCCAAGGTGTAACGGTAAATGTTATCCACGAAGAACAACACGTCCTTGCCTTCATCACGGAAGGATTCCGCAATGGTCAAACCTGTCAACGCCACGCGCAAACGGTTACCGGGCGGCTCGTTCATCTGACCATAGACCATGGCCACTTTAGATTCAGGCAGATTTTCTAAATTGACGACGCCAGAGTCGGCCATCTCATGGTAGAAGTCGTTACCCTCGCGGGTACGTTCACCCACACCGGCGAACACGGACAAGCCGCTGTGGGCTTTGGCGATGTTGTTGATCAGTTCCATCATGTTCACTGTTTTGCCCACACCGGCACCACCGAACAAACCGACCTTGCCGCCTTTGGCAAACGGACACACCAAGTCAATCACCTTGATGCCGGTTTCCAGCAGTTCTTGTGAAGGACTGAGTTCGTCGTAAGCAGGTGCTTTGCGGTGAATAGAAGCCGTTTGGGTTTGGTCGACAGGACCGCGCTCGTCGATAGGCGCGCCCAACACATCCATGATGCGTCCGAGTGTGGCTTTACCGACAGGTACCGTGATGGCTGCACCGGTATTGGTGACCATCAAGCCGCGACGCAAACCGTCAGAGCTGCCCAGCGCAATGGTACGCACGATGCCGTCACCGAGTTGCTGCTGCACTTCCAACGTGAGGTTTGAACCTTCGAGCTTGAGCGCATCGTAAATATGCGGCATGCTCTCACGTGGGAACTCAACGTCCACCACGGCGCCAATACATTGGACGATTTTTCCTTGAATTCCTGCGTGTGTCATTGCCTGAGCCATGATGATTTGCTCCAAAAATATGAGGGTTACACCGCCGCCGCACCGGCCACGATTTCGGATAATTCCTTCGTGATCGCTGCCTGACGGGTTTTGTTGTAGATGAGTTTGAGTTCGCCGATGACGCTGCCGGCGTTGTCGGTCGCGGCCTTCATGGCCACCATGCGTGCAGATTGTTCGGACGCCATGTTTTCAGCGACCGCTTGGTACACCAAGGATTCGATGTAGAGCTCGAGCAAATCGTCAATCACGGCAGGCGCATCCGGTTCGTACAAATAGTCCCAGCTGTGACTGCCTGCGGCTTTGGCTTCGTTGTGCATTTTTTCATGCGACAAAGGCAGCAGTTGTTCGATCACCGGCTCTTGTTTCATGGTGTTGATGAAACGCGTGTAACAAATGTAGACCGCGTCCAATTTACCTTCGGTGTAGGCGTCCAACATAACTTTGACCGGGCCGATCAATGTTTCCAAATGCGGTGTGTCGCCGAGCTGGGTAAGCTGGGCCAGTACCTGCGCGCCCACACGGTTGAGAAAACCCAAACCTTTGTTGCCAATGGCTATGGTTTGTGGTGTCGCGCCGACGGCTTGCATGTCTTTGAACTTGAGGGTCAAGGCACGCAATATGTTGGTGTTCATGCCGCCGCACAAACCTTTGTCGGTGGTGACCACAATAAAACCGGTGGATTTGACGGGGTGCACCTTCATGAACGGGTGCACATATTCCGGATTGGCCTGGCCCAAATGGGCGGCGACATTGCGGATTTTCTCGCTGTAAGGTCGGGCCGCACGCATGCGGTCCTGCGCCTTGCGCATTTTGGAAGCGGCCACCATTTCCATGGCTTTGGTGATCTTTTTGGTGTTTTCCACCGACTTGATCTTGCCGCGAATTTCCTTGCCGACTGCCATGAAGTGCTCCTTGCTGCTAGATGGCGGTTAGATGAAAGATTTTTTGAAAGCTTCGATGGCCTTGACCAACTCGGCTTCAGCGTCTTTGTCCATGGCTTTGTCTTTTTCCAACTTGGCCAGCAAAGCAGCGTGTTTGTCTTTCAGGAAATGGTGCAAACCAGCTTCAAAATGCAGCACCTGTTTGACTTCAATGTCGTCCAGATAACCTTTGTTGGCGGCATACAGCGTGGCACCCATCAAGCTGATGGACAGTGGGCTGTACTGGGCCTGCTTTAACAACTCGGTGACACGTGCACCGCGGTCGAGTTGCTTGCGGGTGGCGGCATCCAGATCGGAAGCAAACTGCGCGAACGCAGCCAACTCGCGGTACTGGGCCAAGTCGGTACGGATACCGCCGGAGAGGTTTTTCACCAATTTGGTTTGGGCGGCGCCACCGACGCGGGAGACAGAAATACCGGCGTTGATCGCAGGGCGGATACCGGCGTTGAACAACGAGGTTTCCAAGAAGATCTGTCCGTCAGTGATTGAAATCACGTTGGTCGGCACGAAAGCTGACACGTCACCTGCTTGGGTTTCAATGATGGGCAATGCCGTCAATGAACCGGTTTTGCCTTTGACTTCGCCTTTGGTGAAATGTTCGACATAGTCGGCATTCACGCGGGCGGCACGCTCGAGCAAACGGCTGTGCAAATAAAACACATCACCAGGGTAGGCTTCGCGGCCTGGCGGGCGGCGCAACAGCAAAGACACTTGGCGATAGGCTACTGCTTGCTTGGACAAATCGTCATACACAATGAGTGCGTCTTGGCCACGGTCACGGAAGTACTCTCCCATGGTGCAACCTGAGTAAGCAGACACGTATTGCATGGCAGCAGACTCTGAAGCAGAGGCTGCCACCACAATGGTGTAAGCCATGGCGCCGGCTTGTTCAAGCGCGCGCACAACGTTTTTGATAGATGACGCCTTTTGACCGATGGCGACATAAATACAGGTCATGTTCTGACCTTTTTGGTTGATGATGGCGTCGATAGCCACTGCCGTCTTACCGGTCTGGCGGTCGCCAATGATCAATTCGCGCTGTCCACGGCCCACAGGCACCATGGAGTCAATGGATTTCAAACCGGTTTGCATAGGCTGATCGACAGACTGACGCGCGATCACACCAGGAGCCACCTTTTCAATCACATCGGTCATTTTGGCGTTGATCGGACCTTTGCCGTCAATAGGATGGCCCAGCGCATTGACCACGCGGCCAATCAATTCAGGGCCAACCGGCACTTCCAGAATGCGCCCGGTGCACTTGACGGTGTCGCCTTCAGAGATGTGCTCGTACTCACCCAAAATCACCGAGCCAACAGAATCGCGCTCTAAGTTCAGCGCCAGGCCGAAGGTGTTGTTGGGGAACTCCAGCATTTCGCCTTGCATCACATCGGACAAGCCGTGGATGCGGCAAATACCGTCGGTCACGGAAATGACCGTACCTTGGTTACGCACATTGGTGTTGCCTGTCGAGCCCTCAATACGGGTTTTGATCAGTTCTGAGATTTCTGCGGGATTGAGTTGCATGACTCTTTCCTTCTTCCTATGTAAGGCTGATGTGCAAGAGCGGGATTGCTCAGGCGGTCAGCGCGACTTTCATTTGTTCAAGACGGGCTTTGACAGAGGTGTCGAGCACCTCGTCGCCGACCACCACGCGTACGCCCCCAATGAGCTCGGGCTCGAGCGCCACTTGCACATTGAGTTTGTGGCCAAAGCGCTTTTCAAACACCTTGGTCAATTCGTCAAGGGCCGCGCCCTCGATGGGAAAGGCACTGTGCACCACGGCCTTGCGGACACCGCTTTGGGCATCTACCAGCGCATGGAACTGCACGGCGATTTCAGGCAGCACAGACAAGCGACCGTTTTCTACCAACGCGCTCAAAAAGTTAACCGCTGCCGCAGGCAAGTTTTTCGGACCAACATGCGCGATCAATTCCAGCACCTGACGGTGACTGACTTTGGGGTCATGGGCAAATTGCTGCAAACCAGAGTCAGCAGCAACCACAGCCAGAGCATCCAGCCATTCCACAGCTTGCGCAGCCTGATCATGCACAACCTTGAACAAGGCTTCGGCATAAGGGCGGGCAATGGTTGCGATTTCAGCCATGGGGTCGTGTCCTCAAAGTTCAGTTTTGAGGCGGCTCAACAAATCTGCGTGCACAGAAGCATTGACTTCTTTGCGCAGGATTTGTTCGGCACCTTTGACCGCCAATACTGCCACATGGTCACGCAACAGTTCTTTGCTTTTGAGCATGGCTTGTTCAGCCTCCATGTGCGCGCCAGCAATGATTTTGTTGGCTTCTTCAGTGGCTTTGTGTTTGGCTTCTTCGATGATGACTGAAGCGCGGTGCTCAGCATCAGCAATGCGGGCCGCCGCATCTGAACGATTTTTCGCCAACTCCACTTCCACATGCTTGTGGGCATTGGTCAGTTCAATGTGCGCGTGCTCCGCAGCTTTGAGGCCATGGGCGATTTTTTCAGCACGTTCATCCAGCGCATTTGCTATCGGCGGCCACACGAATTTCATCGTGAACCAGACCAGAATCGCAAAAACAATCGCTTGAACAAACAGGGTTGCGTTGATACTCACGTCAACACCTCTCTATGGGCGGTTGGAAGGATTACTTGAGGACGAAGGGATTCGCGAAGGCGAACATCATGGCGATACCTACGCCAATCAGGAAAGCCGCGTCAATCAAACCAGCCAGCAAGAACATTTTGGTTTGCAGCTCGTTCATCAGCTCGGGCTGACGTGCAGCAGCTTCGAGGTATTTGCTACCCATAATGCCAATACCAATACAAGCACCGATGGCACCCAGGCCAATGATCAGACCTGAGGCAAGTGCAACTAAACCAAGTACGTGTTCCATGAAAAGCTCCTAAGCAAGGTGATGGAAGGTTGAGAAAAAAATCAATGAGCGTCGTGTGCTTGCCCGATGTAGACCAAAGTCAACATCATGAAAATAAAGGCTTGCAACGCAACAATCAGTATGTGGAAGATGGCCCAGATGGAGCCGGCGATGATGTGGCCAATGGGCAGCAATATGCCGCTCAGGCTCATGGCAGCGGCGCTGCCCATGAGAGCAATCAGCATGAAGATGAGTTCGCCTGCGTACATATTGCCAAAGAGTCGCATACCGTGGGACACGGTTTTAGCGACAAATTCAATCATTTGAAAGCCGAAATTGATCGGCCAAAGCACAGGATGCGCACCAAATGGCGCGGTGGTGAGTTCGTGTAACCAGCCGCCCACGCCTTTGATCTTGATGTTGTAGAACAAGCAAATCAGCAACACAGAAACAGACATGCCCAAGGTGGTAGACAAATCAGCTGTAGGGACCACCCGGAAATAATGGATGCTGTGATCTAAGCCGGTCCACTCAAACACCTTGTGAAACAAATCGACTGGCAAAAAGTCCATGCTATTGAGCAAAAAGATCCACACAAACACGGTCAAGGCCAGCGGTGACACCAGCTTGCGGCTGTGGGCGTTGTGCACGATGCCCTTGGCCTGGGTGTCGACCATTTCAAACAGTATTTCTACCGCGGCCTGAAAACGCCCGGGTACACCAGACGTGGCCGCACGAGCGGCACGCCACAGGAAAAAAGAACCCGTCAAACCAAGCAGCACAGACCAAAAAATCGAGTCCAGATTGACCACTGAAAAGTCAATCACGCCGCCCATGGGCTTGCTTTGAAGATGGGTCAGGTGATGACCTATGTAATCTCCAGCAGTCAGCGTACTTGTTTCCGACATTTTCAACTCTTTACAAAGCGGTGTCAGTGGCACCTACAGACTTGGGTTTGTCCCAAATCAACGCCAACCAATACACCTTCATCGTCACAATCAAGCCCGCCAACAAGGCAGGCCAACTTAATTCGGGCAGCAGTCTCGGTGCAAGCACCAAAAGCAGCACAGCCAACACCCATTTCACTCCCTGCCAAGCCGCAAAACTCATCGCTGCCGTCATGGCATTGAGAGAAGCCGCTGGGGAAGTCAAACCTCGGGCAAACAACGCAGCGGGAACAACCACCGTCAAAGCGCCATACAACCAAGACAACCCAAGCGAAACGCTTGTGAACCAAAGCGCGACGGTAGTTGACAGTAAAACAGCCACCAACATTTGCGCCGCCAACACCCGCCAGACTGACATCGCGGGTTGACTTTGTCGCCAAGCCTGCGCTTGTTGCGCACTCCAGGGTTGAAATTCCTGCTCCTGAAGCACGTCATCACCGTCTGCGGATGAATGCGTTTTGCTGGCTAAAGAAGAATCTGTCGCGGTCATCCTCAACGGAACCCTTTTGCAGCAAAGCCACTGATTGTAGGGTATCTTATAGGGCTTTCCCGAATTACCGTTAAAAAAACCCTAGCCATGGCCGGAACCAACGACAGTTTGATTGAATACCCCTGTGATTTTCCAATCAAAGTCATGGGGTTGAATGTGGACGGCTTCATTCCTGCGATCAGCTTTGTGGCCCGTCAATTCGACCCGTCTTGGCTGGAAAGTTCGATCGAAACGCGGGAAAGCAAAGGCGGTAAATACCTTGGGCTGACCCTGACCGTGCGCATGCATAACCGCGAGCAACTCGATGAGCTTTACCGCACCTTGAGCAGCCACCCCATGGTGAAAGTGGTACTTTAGTGGGCAATTCTGTTTTGCCCTTGGTCACACACAAAGGTCGGCAGGATTACGCCAGCAGTCTGCTTGCGATGCAAGATTTCACCGCTCGACGCAATGAGCACACGCCTGACGAAATCTGGTTGTGCGAGCATCCGCCGGTGTTCACCCAAGGTCAAGCCGGCAAACCCGAGCACTTGCTGCAAACCACTGATATTCCCTTGGTGGCAAGTAACCGAGGCGGACAGATCACCTACCACGGGCCGGGTCAGGTGGTGGCCTATGCGCTGATCGATTTGAAACGCGCTGGTTATTTCGTCAAGGAATACGTGTACCGCATTGAGGACGCCGTGTTGAAAACGCTGGCACATGTTGGCGTCACTGGCCACCGCGTGGCTGGCGCTCCGGGCATTTATGTCAGGCCTGACGCGCCTTTTGACCATGCGCTGCTGCCCTCCAGACCAAAGCACGGTTTTCCAACAAAGGCACCTGACTTCAGCGGTTTGGCCAAAATCGCGGCGCTTGGCGTCAAAGTCAGCCGGCATTGCGCCTACCATGGCGTGGCGCTCAATGTGCACATGGACTTGTCGCCCTTTTCGCGTATCAACCCCTGCGGTTATGCAGGACTCGCAACCACCGATCTTTTTACAATCGGCGTAGCCGTCAGTTGGCAAGACGTGGCAGATATGCTGGGAAGCAAATTGTCCAATTCCTTCATGCCTTAACCCCAAGGTCACCATGACAGCACCTGAAGTTCCCGACACCGCACCGACTTATGACCCCAGCACCAAGCAAAAGTCATCTGACAAGGTGTCGCGCATACCAGTGAAAGTAGTTCACAGCGGCGAAGCATTGAAAAAACCAGACTGGATTCGCGTCAAAGCCAGTTCGCCGAATTCACGCTTTGGCGAAATCAAAGACATACTGCGCGCCAACAAACTCGTGACCGTTTGCGAGGAAGCGTCGTGCCCGAATATCGGCGAATGCTTTGGCAATGGCACAGCGACCTTCATGATCATGGGCGATAAATGCACGCGCCGCTGCCCATTTTGCGATGTCGGTCACGGCCGCCCGGACCCGCTGGACGCGAACGAACCGGTCAACCTGGCCAACACGATTGCCGCGCTGAAACTGCGCTATGTGGTCATCACCAGCGTGGACCGCGACGATTTGCGTGACGGCGGCGCGGCGCATTTTGTCGACTGTATACGCCAGACCCGCGCACTGTCGCCGCTGACACAAATTGAAGTATTGGTGCCCGACTTTCGCGGCCGCGACGACCGTGCATTGGACATTTTGAAAGAAGCGCCGCCGGACGTGATGAACCACAACCTGGAAACCGTGCCGCGTTTGTACAAAGAAGCGCGCCCAGGCAGCGACTATGCGTTCAGCCTTAACCTGTTGAAAAAATTCAAAGCGCTGTTTCCCAATGTGCCGACCAAAAGCGGCATGATGGTAGGACTGGGTGAAACGGATGAAGAAATACTCACCAGCATGCAAGACATGCGCGACCACGGCATCGACATGTTGACGCTGGGTCAGTACTTAGCGCCGAGCAGCCACCATTTACAGGTCAAGCGCTATGTGCATCCTGATACGTTCAAAATGTTTGAAGAACGCGCTTACGCCATGGGATTTACTCACGCTGCGGTCGGGCCCATGGTTCGCTCGAGTTACCACGCGGATCAGCAAGCGCATGCGGCCATGAGTCATTCGGATTGATATGCACAACGACTCCCTCTCCGACTGGCTTCACGAACACGTGTTTGACGAAGGCAGTCAGGCGGCAGAGCGTGGCACGCGCCTGGTGATGTGGATCACACTGGCCATGATGTTTGTTGAAATTGTCGCCGGTTGGTGGTTCAACTCCATGGCGCTGCTGGCCGATGGTTGGCACATGAGTTCGCACGCGCTGGCCATCGGTTTGTCAGCCACGGCTTATGTGACGGCGCGCAAGTACGCACGCGACCCGCGGTTTGCTTTTGGCAGTTGGAAAATAGAAATTCTGGCGGGGTTTGCCAGCGCTATTGTGTTGCTAGGCGTGGCGCTGATGATGGTGTTCGGTTCGCTAGAACGCATCTGGTCGCCGCAACCCATCCAATACGCAGAGGCGATTGCGGTGGCTGTGCTCGGTTTGGTGGTGAATGTGGTGTGCGCATTGATTTTGGGACGCGCGCACCATCTGCCGCAACAAACAGCGCAAACTATCGCTCAACACGCAAACTCAGACACCAACCAGCACAGCTCTACGCAAGCAGGGCATAAAGCACACGCTCTGCAGGAAAAGCCACCCATAGCAATCACTCGCGACCAACACCATGGTCACGCTCACGGCGGTCATCACCACGATCTGAATTTGAAATCTGCATATGTGCACGTGATGGCAGACGCGTTCACATCGGTGCTGGCCATTGTTGCCTTGCTCGGCGGTTGGTGGTACGGCTGGTCCTGGTTAGATCCGGTCATGGGTTTGGTCGGCGCGGTGCTGGTAGCAGTCTGGGCGCGCGGCTTGCTGGGCGACACTGGCAAGGTGTTGCTCGACCGTGAAATGGACCACCCCGTAGTGGAAGAAATCCGCGAGGCGGTGGAAACCAGCCCGCAAACCCGGGTCACCGATTTGCATGTGTGGCGTGTCGGCAAGCAGGTATTTTCTTGTGCGCTGACCGTGGTCACGCAAGAAACTGAGTTGACGCCTGAACGGGTGCGCCAGCGTTTGTCTGTGCACGAAGAAATCGTGCACTCGACCATAGAAATACACCGCTACCAACGTAAAAGTTAAAGCAACCTGCTGTCAGCGGGCGTTCTTGTCGGCTAAGCGCAATTAAGGGCTGTATGGCCTTTGTTCCCCAGCAGCCTGTGGTCTGCCGGTGTCCACACCCCCAAACGCCTGTCCGTCATCTCCAAGCGTACTCAATGTTTCATTGCTTGCGTAGCGAATGTTTTATGGCATCAAGCACGCCAAGCATGCAATAAGCCGTCCCATTGTTCTCGTGTGGCTTTCAAGTGACGTTCTTTCACATGGCCGTAGCCCTTGATTTTTTCGGGAATACGTGCGATTTCCAATGCCAGCGAATGCTTGTCTGGCGAAAACGTCGCCATCAATTCGCTGATGCTGGCTTTGTATTCATCAATCAGCGCTCTCTCGGTGCGGCGCTCTTCGGTATAACCGAACACGTCAAACGCACCGCCTCGCAAAAAGCGCAAGCGTGACAACAGCTTGAAGCCGAGCAACATAGACGGGCCAAATTTTTGTTTGACCAGTTCACCCTTGTCATTTTTCTTGGCCAGCAACGGCGGAGCCAAATGGTAATTGAGGGTGAAGTCGCCTTCAAACTGATCGGCTATGCGCTTTAAAAACACCGGGTCTGCATGCAAGCGCGCGACTTCGTATTCGTCTTTGTACGCCATCAATTTATACAAATTACGCGCCACCGCCTCGGCCACTTGTGGCGAGGTTTTTTGCTGCACATCCTGCACAAACGCCATGTACTGTTTGGCGTAAGCCTTGTCTTGGTATTGCTCCAGCCAGCCCATGCGTTTTTGCAAAATGGCTTGCAGCGACTCGCGCGCTTTGAAGTTCACCACTTGCATAGGTTGCGTCAAAGCCAGCACTTTGTCCAGGTCGTGCGCGCACCAACGGCCCCACCAAAACGCCAGGCGGTTGGATTCCACTTGCACGCCGTTGAGTTCAATCGCACGCATGATGGCATCTTGCGAGAGCGGTATCCAGCCGCGTTGCCAGGCATAGCCCATGACCATGGGGTTGATGAAGATGCTGTCGCCGAGCAGTTGGGTGGCCACTTGGTTGGCGTCGAAAGCACCCATGTTGCGTGGTTCGTTACCCACCGCTTGCAGAATGTCTTCCAGGCAACTGTCGCTGGGGTTGGCCCAAGCGCCGTTTTTCACAAACGCCGCTGTCGGTGTGGCCAAACCATTGATGGCCACGCGGGTGCGCCCGGGGCGCATGCGCACCATGGTTTCCTTGCCTGCAGTGACGATAGGGTCGCAGCCCAATATCAAATCGGCGGCGGCGGTGGACACGCGCGTGGTGCGAATCTCGTCTTGCTGCTGTGCAATTAACACATGGCTCCAAGTGGCGCCGCCTTTTTGCGCCAGACCTGCCGAGTCCTGCGTGACGATGCCTTTGCCTTCAATGTGCGCGGCCATGCCCAGCAACTGCCCGATGGTGATGACACCCGTGCCACCGACTCCCGCCACCACGATACCGTAGCCGCCAGGGTAAACACCGCGGGTCAGCGACGGCAGTTCAGGCTCCGGCAATTCACCGAGCTGCGCTGGATCGCGGCGGTTGTCGGCTTTGTTTTTCTTGCGCAACTGCCCGCCTTCGACGGTGACAAAGCTAGGGCAAAAGCCTTTGACACAACTTTGGTCTTTGTTGCAAGTGCTTTGGTTGATGCTGCGCTTGCGCCCGTGGTCGGTTTCCAGTGGCTCCACGCTCAAGCAATTGCTTTGCGAGCTGCAATCCCCGCAGCCTTCGCAGACAGCTTCGTTGATGACCACGCGTACCGCAGGATCGACCATGGTGCCGCGCTTGCGGCGACGGCGTTTTTCAGTGGCACAGGTCTGGTCGTAAATAATGACGGTGCAGCCTTTGATTTCTCGCATGCTGCGTTGCACCTGGTCCAAATCGTCCCGGTGTTCGATGGCCACACCTTCTGGCAAACCCAGCAAAGTGCCGGGCACACCGTTTTGACCAACCGGCTCGTATTTCTCCGGTTCGTCGGTGACGATAACAATGCGTTTGGCGCCTTCTGCGCGCATGCTTTGCGCTATTTGGATGACGCTATGACCTTCGGCACGTTCGCCGATCGGCTGGCCACCGGTCATGGCGACCGCGTCGTTGTACAAAATTTTGTAAGTGATGTTCACACCGGCGGCAACGCTTTGACGCACCGCCAATATGCCGCTGTGGAAATAGGTGCCGTCGCCGATATTGGCAAATATGTGCTGGTCATTGCTGAACGGCTGCTGGCCCACCCAAGGCACGCCCTCGCCGCCCATTTGCGTGAAACCAGTGGTGCTGCGGTCCATCCACAATGACATGAAATGGCAACCGATACCGGCCATGGCGCGCGAACCTTCGGGCACCTTGGTGGAAGTGTTGTGCGGACAGCCTGAGCAAAACCAGGGTTGTCTATCGGCTTTGACTTCCAGCACCTGCATGGCGTTGTTTTTGGCTTCCAGCACAGCGAGTTGCGCATCGATGCGCGCCGTGGTGTCTGCGTCCAGACCCATTTTTTTCAAACGCTTGGCAATCGCTTGCGCGATCAACGCAGGCGACAAATCGGCGTTAGAGCGCAAGAGGGTGTGGCTGATCGGGTTAGGTGTGGACCACTCGCCGCCACTGTCACCTTCCACCTGGTCAAACTTACCCAACACGCGCGGGCGCTTGGCATCCGGCCAGTTGTACAGCTCTTCTTTCAATTGGTATTCGATGAGCTGGCGTTTTTCTTCCACCACCACAATCTCTTGCAAACCTTCGGCAAATTCGCGCGTGCTTTGCGGCTCTAAGGGCCAGACCACGCCGACCTTGTGCACGCGGATACCTAGTCGCTTGCAGGTGTGGTCATCCAAGCCCAAATCCAGCAGTGCTTGGCGTGTGTCGTTGTAGGCCTTGCCGCTGGCAATCAAACCGAAGCGGTCGTGCGGGCCGCGAATCACGGTGTGGTTCAAACGGTTGGCGCGTATATAAGCCAGCGCCGCATACCATTTGTAATTGAACAGCCGCGCTTCTTGCGACAGCGCATCATCCGGCCAGCGGATGTGCAAACCACCAGGCGGCATATCGAATTCGGGGATGACAATTTGCAAACCTTGCGGGTCAATGTCTACCGTGGCGCTGGATTCGACAATTTCCTGGATGGTTTTCATGCCTGCCCAAACGCCGGAGAAACGGCTCATTGCAAAACCATGCAACCCAAAGTCCAGCACCTCTTGCACAGACGCAGGGAAAAACACGGGCAGGCCGCAGGCTTTGAAAATATGGTCGCTTTGGTGCGCCGCCGTGCTGCTTTTGGAGACATGGTCGTCGCCGGCGATGGCCAGCACGCCGCCCCAAGCCGTGGTACCCGCCATGTTGCCGTGTTTGAACACGTCAGACGTGCGGTCTACGCCCGGGCCTTTGCCGTACCAAATACCGAACACGCCGTCGAATTTGTTGTTGCCGGGCGGCGCAAAACCGAGTTGCTGCGTGCCCCACAAAGCGGTGGCGGCCAGTTCTTCGTTGACACCGGGCTGGAACACGATGTGCTGCGCTTGCAAATGCTTGCGTGCGCTCCACAAGGCTTGGTCGTAGTTGCCCAAAGGCGAGCCACGGTAGCCGCTGATGAATCCAGCGGTGTTTTTGCCAGCCAACTGGTCGCGCTGGCGTTGCAACATGGGCAAACGCACCAAGGCTTGCACGCCACTCATGAACGCACGGCCTTGCTCAAGGGTATATTTATCGTCGAGCTGAACGGTTTCCAGGGCTTTGCGTATGTGTTCGGGCAGGGGCGCGTTCATGGGTACTCCAACTTCTGTCAGTGAGCGGTCAGTTTAGCCGTTCGTCACCTTTCCTGTCATTCGGGCTGTCCCTTGTGTTTGACAGGCTGAAACCGGGCTTTGGGCGGCACTTGAATCGCCCGAAACCCCAGCGGGCCGCCAGCGATGGGCCTCAGGACACGCCGTAACGGTCGCGGTAGGCTTGTACGGCGGGTAAATGCTGGGTCATGCCGTTATCGGTCTGTGCATCAAGATAACCCAACAAATCACTGAGTTGTGCCACGGCACACACTTTCAAACCCAAGGTGTCTCGCACATACTGCACTGCGCTGTGCGCCAAGTCTTTGACCGAACCATCAACCGCCGCTTCGGTCGCCATTTCCTGGCGGTCCAAGGCAATCGCCACGCCGTATGCCGTGGCTCCGGCTTGTTGTATCAAGGCAATCGATTCACGCACCGCCGTACCCGCGCTCATCACATCGTCGACGATCAACACCCGGCCCTTGAGCGGCGCACCGACCAATGTGCCGCCCTCGCCGTGGTCCTTGGCTTCCTTGCGGTTGTAGGCAAACGGGAAGTTATGACCGAGTCGTGCCAACTCAATCGCCACCGCCGCGCCCAGCGGAATGCCTTTGTACGCCGGGCCAAAAATCATGTCGAACTGCAAACCGGACTGCACCAGCGCCTGTGCATAAAAGCCAGCCAAACGACTGAGCTTGGTGCCATCGTCAAACAAACCGGCATTGAAAAAGTAAGGCGACATGCGCCCGGCCTTGGTTTTAAAGCTGCCGAATTTGAGAACGCCCGATTCCAGCGAGAATTGAATGAACGCTTGCGCCAGCGTGTGGTCTGGCGTATGGTGCAACGACATGGGGGAATTCCTTGTTCAAACTCACCAGCCTCAACCTGAACGGCATACGTTCAGCCAGCAGCAAAGGGCTGGAACACTGGCTTGCTGCAAGCTCGCTGGATTGTATGTGTGTGCAAGAAGTCAAGGCACAAGAAGCCGACTTGATCGGCAAGTTTGAATCCTTGGCGGGCCTTGGCGGCTATTTCCATTGCGCCGAGAAAAAAGGCTATGCCGGTGTCGGCATGTACACCCGCTTTGAGCCCAGCCACGTGATCCAAGGTTTTGACGGTGGCGAATTCGACGCCGAAGGCCGCTATCTGGAATTGCGGTTCGACACACCCATGCGCAAGCTGTCGCTGATCAGCAGTTACTTCCCCAGCGGCGCCTCCGGCCCAGAGCGTCAGGAAGCAAAATTCCGATTCCTCGATGTCATTTACCCGCACCTGATGGCATTGAAAAAAGGCCGCGAATTGATTTTGTGCGGCGACATCAATATCGCGCACCAGCAGATTGATTTGAAAAATTGGCGCAGCAACCAAAAGAACAGCGGCTTTCTACCCGAAGAACGCGCATGGATGAGCACGTTGTTGGCCGACGGCGGCATGGTCGATGTGTACCGACGACTTCACCCGCAGACGACAGACACTTGCTACACATGGTGGAGCAACCGAGGCCAAGCGTATGCAAACAACGTCGGCTGGCGTTTGGACTACCACTTGGCCACGCCTGCCTTGGCCGAGACCGCACGTTCAGTGTCTATTTACAAAGACGAAAAGTTTTCTGACCATGCGCCCATCACGGTCAGTTATGACATGAATTTGTGATGCAGTTGCACACATGAACGCACCTGTCTTCACCATCCCCGACCACGAAGTGGAATTGAGCGCGATTCGCGCTCAAGGTGCAGGCGGCCAGCATGTGAACAAAGTGTCAAGTGCTGTGCATTTGCGTTTTGACATACGCGCTTCATCGTTACCGGACGAGGTGAAAGAGAAATTGCTGGCTATGTCAGACCAGCGCATCACGGCTGATGGTGTGGTTGTCATCAAAGCGCAAAGCTCGCGCAGCCAAGAGGGCAACCGAATAGACGCCATGGCTCGTTTGCATGAACTCGTGGCGCTGGCGGCCAAACCGGTGAAACCACGCCGCGCCACCAAGCCAACGTTCAGCGCACGCATGCAACGCGTGGACAGCAAAGTTTTGCGCGGCCAGACCAAGGCCTTGCGCGGCAAAGTCACGGACTGATTAGACGTTATGCATCTGCGTTTTCACTTTGCTTTATGTTTCAGTTTGAGCAACATAGTTAAAGGTTTGACATGTTAGATGTCTTGATCATCGGCGCGGGTTTGTCTGGCATAGGCGCGGCGCGGCATTTGCAAAAACAATGTCCGGACAAACACTGGCGCATCTGGGAAGCGCGCAGTGCCATCGGTGGCACCTGGGATATTTTTCGCTACCCCGGCGTGCGCTCGGACTCAGACATGCACACACTCGGTTATGCGTTCAAGCCTTGGCGAGGCACGCAAGCCATGGCCGACGGGCCGTCCATTCTTTCCTATATTCGCGAAGCCGCAAGTGAAACTGGTGTTGCGCAACACATCGATTTTGAGCATCGTGTGGTCAGCGCGGATTGGTCCTCAGAAAACGCTTGCTGGCGCGTGACCGCGCAAGGGGCTAATGGCAGTACACGCGTGCAAGAGACACGTTTTTTGTACATGTGTGGCGGCTATTACAGCTATGCGCAAGGGCATCAACCGCATTTCGAAGGACAAGAGAATTTCAAAGGTGCGTTGGTCTACCCGCAGTTCTGGCCCGAAGGTTTGTTGTACGCAGACAAGCGCGTGGTGGTGATTGGCAGTGGCGCCACAGCCGTCACCATCGTGCCTGCCATGGCCAAAGACGCAGCGCATGTGAGCATGTTGCAGCGCTCGCCCTCGTATGTGGTGACCCGCCCCGCGCAAGAAACAGTGGGCGTGTGGCTAGACCGGTTTTTGCCGTTTGATTTGGGCTACCGGTTTGTGCGCTGGCGCAACATAGTGCAAGGCATTTTGTATTTTCAACTCGCCAGACGCAAACCGCTGTTCTTTAAAAACTATTTGATCAGCATGGTGAAGAAAGCGCTGGGTCGCGGGTTTGATGTGAAGACACATTTCACGCCAAGCTATGCACCGTGGGACCAGCGTGTGTGCGCTGTGCCTGATGGTGATTTGTTCAAACAGATTCGCCAAGGCAAAGTGAGTGTGGTCACTGGGCAAATTGATCGCTTTGATACAGACCGCATTTATTTGCAAGACGGCAGTTCTTTGAAAGCAGACATTGTGGTGGTCGCCACCGGTTTGCAACTCAATGTATTGGCCGATGTAGCTGTGCGTGTAGACGGACAAGCGTTTGTGCCAGGGGAAGCGCTGGCCTACAAAGGCATGATGCTCTCGGGCTTGCCGAATATGTTTGTGGCCTTCGGTTACACGAATGCGTCATGGACCTTGAAAGCCGACTTGACCGCCAGTTATGTATGCAGGCTGTTCAAGTACATGGACAAACGCGGTTACCGGTGTGTCAACCCGCAGCACGATCCGGCACAAACCACGCAAGCTTTTTTAGATTTCACATCAGGCTATGTGCAACGCGCCAGCGCCATGTTGCCCAAGCAAGGCGCGGCATCTCCATGGCGGGTGCATCAAAACTATGTGATGGATCTGCTGGCGTTGCGGCTTGGTGGTTTTGAGGATGGGGTGTTGAGGTTTGAGCGCTGACATGGTCTTAACCTGTTAAATGCAAATATTGATTTTTTTACATATGAAGTTTATTCAGCGAACAATTCTTGCAATGTTTTTAAAACAGTTCCCAAAGTCTTAGCTGACACTTGCCCTGATTTCTTAACCAATCGCTGCTTGTCTACTGACCGAAGTTGATCTAACACAATCAGTCCCTTGGTGCCCGCATGAGTGACCGGCACACGAAATGGTGCCGCAAAGCCCTTTGAGGTCATGGGCGCCAACATCACGGTTCGAAGATGTTGGTTCAATTCGGGGGG
>Ga0209188_1001518_pt1 | contig 18440 bp, 16 predicted proteins | sample C_130625_EF_Meta_FD_187307 | JGI IMG/M metagenome (GOLD analysis project Ga0209188, IMG submission 187307) | Freshwater microbial communities from Lake Croche, Canada to study carbon cycling - C_130625_EF_MetaG (SPAdes) (version 2) | ecosystem: Environmental > Aquatic > Freshwater > Lake... | reverse complement strand
AGCGGTTGATCATATGCTCTGTATATTTCCATTTGAGCCCAAGATTTATCATGAAGTTGGAATGAAAGCTACTTATGTAGGACACCCATTAGCCAATAAAATTCCTATGCACCCCAATCCGGCATCAGCTAAGGAACAGTTGTCTACAAAAGACTTACTTCAATATGGCAATATTGATAGTGATGAAACGATTATTGCTGTGCTCCCAGGGAGTCGCGAATCTGAAATCCAATATATTGCTAAAGGGTTTTTTAAAGCGATGCTCATCATGAAAAAAAGTCATGGGAAAAAAATTCGCTTTTTAACACCTGTTGCGACAGATAAGCTTCGTCCAGCACTCGAGTTATTAAAAAAAGAGGCTTTAGAAGAAGACCCAGATATCCGGATTGAGCTTATTACTGAGAACTCAAGTTTGATTTTAGAAGCTGCAGATTCTGTATTAATAGCGAGTGGCACAGCAACACTAGAGGCTGCCTTATGGAAAAAACCGATGGTTATTTCTTATACAGTCCCATGGTTAACCGCACAAATTATGAAACGACAAGGATATTTACCTTATGTAGGATTGCCCAATATCTTATGTCAAAATTTTGTAGTGCCTGAACTATTGCAAGAAGAGGCTCAACCAGAAGTTTTGGCGCGAGGAACTTTGGAGTGGCTAGACCATCCAGCGCAAGTTGCCGAACTTGTAGACATCTTTGAGGAATTACACCTCATCTTAAAACAACCAACCCAAGAGTTAGCTGCCAGCGCCATTATGCAAACGATTGAACAATCAGGAACTTGAGAAAGCTCATGACTGACATCATCTGCGGAATTGATGAAGCGGGAAGAGGTCCTTTAGTAGGTAACGTTGTAGCGGGCGCTGTAATATTAGATCCCAGTCAGCCAATTTTAGGACTCAAGGACTCAAAGAAACTTTCTTCTGTAAAAAGAGAGCTTCTTTATCAAATGATCAAAGCAAACTCCATGGCTTGGGGGATTGGTCACGCGACTCCTGAGGAAATTGATCGCATCAACATATTACAAGCGACGATGCTGGCAATGCAAAGGGCCTTACATAACCTAATGGAGCGATTTCAGATTAAGCCAACTTTAGTGTTAGTAGATGGCAATCGCACCCCCGTAATCGATATACCTGCTCAAGCGATTATTCAGGGAGATGCCAGTCAGCCCTGTATTTCAGCGGCCTCTATCTTAGCAAAAGTTACACGTGACCATGAAATGATGGCATTACACCAACAATATCCTCAATACGGATTTGATCAACACATGGGCTATCCAACCCCGCAACATTTAGAGAAGATATCTACTATTGGACTCATCCCGGGTTATCGCCTATCTTTTGGTCCCGTAAGAAAGATTTTTAATGGGGATAAACATGTTTGATATCAATGCTTATTTTCGGTTCATACAATCCTCACAGAATGATTTCATCAAACAGATAAAGATTCATCTTGAAGGTGGATCTAAAGCATCCAAATTAAGAAAAGAAAGTGGTGAAGCTTTAATTGAAGGCATACATTTAGTGAAGTCATGGATACAAGCAAAAAAAATATCCCAAATCAAAGCAATAGTCACATCAACAACTGATATTAATCACCCTGAAATTACCCTTCTTATCGAAGAACTCATCCAATATTGTCAGGATAGCGATACTGATTTTCCGGAGTTAATTATGGTTGAGGATAGTATTAAAAACTCCATTAGTAGTTTTGCCACTGGTCCTTGTTTAATTGCAACGGTGAGTATGCCAAAAGACAGTTTTTCTTTCGCAGAAAAATTAGACACGATTGTATTAGATGCCATCCAAGACAGCGGTAACGTAGGAACTATATTAAGAACGGCCGCTGCGGCTGGGTATAAAAATATCGTCTGTACCGTTGGAACTGCAAGTATTTGGTCTATAAAAGTCTTGCGTGCAGGAATGGGTGCACACCTTAATCTCACCATTATGGAATCAGTGTCAGCGCAAGAATACTTAAAGCAAGTCACACAATCCGTATATGTAACAGCACTAGATACCAATGCAAAAAGCTTATACGACTTAGGAGATGCTTTATTACAAGCGCATACCTTTGTGTTTGGAAATGAAGGGCAGGGCGCTAGTCCAATTTTTTTAGAACATGGTACAAGCATCATCATTCCACAAGAATCAGGAGTTGAATCACTTAATGTTTCTGCAGCTACAGCTGTCAGTTTATTTGAAGCACGACGGATCAGAAAAAAACTAAGTTAATAAATAGATTTATCCGACTTGATTATTTGCAATATGGTGGTTGCTATTTCTTCAATAGATTTATGTGTTGATGAAAGCCAAGGAATACTATGCCTCTCCATCATTGCTTGTGCCTCATTGATTTCATAGCGACAATTTTCCAATGCGGCATATTTACTTCCAGGTCTACGCTCATTCCGAATTTGAGAAAGCCTTTGCGCTTCGATGGTCAAGCCAAAAAGTTTAGGGAAGTATTTATGCAGTTCTGAAGGTAGTTCACCACGTTCAAAATCATCAGGAATCAAGGGATAGTTTGCAGATTTGATGCCATATTGCATAGCTAAATATAAACAAGTTGGAGTTTTACCACTCCTAGAAACACCAACCAAAATAACATCTGCTTCCTCGAGGTTTTTATGGGATTGACCATCGTCATGAGCGAGGGAGAAGTTGATAGCTTCGATTCTATTTTTATAACTTTCCGTTTCAATATTTTGATGAAACCTACCCATAGCATGAGTCGACTTTAGCTTAAGTTCAATTTCAAGAGGTGCAACAAAGGTATGGAACATATCAAGTACCATAGCTTGCGAAGAGTTAATAAGTTCATTAATTTCAGGATTGACTAAAGTGGTAAAAACAATTGGTTTTTCTCCAAATTTAGTCGCATTTTGATTAATTTCTGATAATGCTTGATGTGCTTTATCAATTGTATTGACAAAAGGTAAGCGGATTTGTTTAAAGTTTGTTTCAAATTGAGCCAAAATTGAGTGACTAAAGGTTTCAGCGGTGATTCCAGTACCATCTGAAACGATAAAAACAGTGCGCGGTTTATTCGACATGTAAATTTAGGCTGATAAAATTAATAAGTTAAGATTTCCAATTAATAGAGAGTATATATGTCTACAGTGTTACATCAAAATGCATACGTCATTCCTTTTGAAGAGCTTCGCATGGCAGACGTTGAAATCGTCGGCGGTAAAAATTCATCCTTAGGAGAAATGATTTCACAGCTTCATTCTAAAGGGGTTCGAGTACCAACTGGATTTGCCACAACAGCATTAGCTTTTCGTGACTTTTTGGATCATCATCAATTAACGCAAAAAATCATTGAGCGCTTAGTGGGGCTTAACACAGACGATGTCAAGGCTTTGGCATCAGCGGGGCAGGATATAAGAAGCTGGATAGTTCAAGTACCTCTCCAAGAGCGTCTTGAAGCAGAGGTAAGAGTCGCATTTGCGAAGTTAGATGCAGATGGAAAGGGCTCCTTTGCTGTAAGGTCCTCAGCAACTGCTGAAGACCTTCCTGATGCGTCATTTGCTGGACAGCAAGAAAGTTATTTGAATGTTGTTGGCATAGAGGATGTATTAATCCGCATTAAAGAGGTATTTGCCTCACTTTATAACGACAGAGCGATTTCTTACAGAGTCCATAAAGGCTTTTTACACGCTGAAGTTGCATTATCCGCCGGTATTCAAAAGATGGTTCGATCAGATAAAGCATCATCTGGCGTCATATTCACTTTAGATACCGAATCTGGTTTTAACGATGCTATTTTTATTACATCTAGCTATGGATTAGGTGAAACGGTTGTACAAGGCGCTGTGAACCCTGATGAATATTACGTATTCAAGCCATCATTACGTAATGGTAAATTCCCAATCATTCGGCGCAACTTAGGTTCTAAGTTGATTCAAATGAGGTTTACGCAATCCGGTGAAGAAGGGCGAGTAAAAACAGTTGATGTGCCACTTGAATCTAGAAATCGTTACTCATTAAATGATGATGATGTTATTGAATTAGCAAAATACGCGCTCATCATTGAAGAGCATTATCAAAGACCTATGGATATTGAATGGGGTAAAGATGGTGTAGACGGGAAAATTTATATCTTGCAAGCAAGACCGGAGACCGTTAGAAGTCAATCTGGCAATAAAGTTGAACTCAAATACCAGCTTAAAGGTAATTCAACCGTCTTAACCCACGGAAGGGCTATTGGTCAGAAGATTGGTGCTGGACCTGTCAGAATCATTCACGATCCATCAGAAATGGACCGTGTTCAACCTGGAGATGTATTAGTTGCAGACATGACAGACCCAAATTGGGAGCCTGTGATGAAAAGAGCCTCTGCAATTGTTACTAATCGAGGTGGAAGAACTTGCCATGCCGCGATTATTGCCAGAGAGCTTGGTGTTCCTGCTGTTGTTGGCTGTGGGGATGCTACTGAAGTCCTCAAAGAAGGCGCCATGGTTACAGTATCTTGTGCAGAAGGTGATGAAGGAAAAATCTATGACGGTCTCATAGAAACGGAAGTGAGTGAAGTTCATCGAGGAGTATTGCCACAAATCCCCGTCAAAATTATGATGAATGTGGGCAATCCACAGTTGGCATTCAATTTTTGTCAAATACCAAATCAAGGAGTTGGCTTAGCGCGCCTTGAATTTATCATTAACAACAATATTGGCGTTCACCCAAGCGCAATTTTGCAATACCCTAATGTTGATTCTGATTTAAAAACAGCAGTAGAGAGTGTTGCTAGAGGGCATGCTAGCCCACAGGCATTTTATGTTGATAAATTAGCTGAAGGAATAGCAACCATTGCAGCTGCATTCTTTCCAAAACCTGTGATTGTCAGATTATCAGACTTTAAATCCAATGAGTATAAAAAACTGATTGGAGGTTCGCGGTATGAACCTGATGAAGAAAATCCGATGCTTGGTTTTAGAGGAGCTTCCCGCTATCTATCAGCCGATTTTGCAAAAGCCTTTGAAATGGAATGTACCGCGATCAAACGGGTACGAAATGATATGGGCCTATCGAATGTCGAAATCATGATTCCATTTGTTAGAACAGTCAAACAAGCAGAAAAGGTGATTCAATTATTAGCGGCAAATGGACTTAAACGTGGACAGGATGATTTAAAAATTGTGATGATGTGTGAAATCCCTTCCAATGCGATATTGGCAGAAGAGTTTTTAGAGCATTTTGATGGTTTCTCAATTGGGTCAAATGATTTAACACAACTCACCCTAGGCTTAGACCGTGATTCAGGGATGGAGCTATTAGCCATTGATTTTGATGAACGCGATCCAGCAATTTTGTATCTCATCGAAAAAGCGATTAACGCATGCCTAAGCAAAGGGAAATATATTGGTATTTGCGGTCAAGGGCCTTCAGATCATCCCGATTTTGCACGCTGGCTAATGGCAAAAGGAATCACTTCGATATCCCTAAATCCAGATACAGTGATTAAAACTTGGGAAGATTTAGCCAAAACCTAAACTGCTCGATGATCAGGCCCCATTCTTTACTAAAGGAATTGGGCCTAGTCGTTGAGGGGCGGTCACAATAGGCAATAACTCAGGGTTGTTGTCCCAATTTGGTTCTTGAATCGACATCACGATTTCAGTTAATTTTTGACCCCAAAGGTTACGAATCATTGCAAAATAAGGATTAGCCTCATCGATTGTTATTGCTTTATCTTTAGCAAAAGAATTGATTGTGTACACAAATAGATCAAGCGGCAGACCAACTGAGATATTACTTTTCAAAGTCGAGTCCATCGAGATCAAAGCAGATTTCGTTGCCAAATCAAGAGAAGTATTGTAATTAATGACCCGATCTAGAATAGGTTTGCCGTATTTAGCCTCACCTATCTGAAAGTAGCACGTCTCAAGGGTCGACTCTACAAAATTCCCTGCAGAGTAAATATTGAATAAACGAGGCTTCTCACCAGCCACTTGGCCACCAAAAATAAAACTACAATTAAATTCAATACCCGCATTAGCAAGGGCTTTTTCATCCCGTTCTTTAACTTTTCGAATAGCCATTCCTACAACTACAGCAGCATCATAGGTACTCATTGCGTTCCAAAGGTTGACACCCTCAAAAGTCATGTCATGACTCAGCATTTCTTTAACAGATTGAGTAATTGCTAGATTTCCGGCGCTTAATAGGGTAAAAATACGATCATGACCTTCTTGATAAATGGTCATTTTACGAAAGGTACCAATATCATCCACACCAGCATTGGTTCGGGTATCGGAAAGAAAAACAAGGCCTTCTTTTAAACAAATAGCAACACAGTAAGTCATTTATCAATTAATTAAGTTTGAACAGTATCAATTTAACACTTTTCTATAGTGATTTTTGTAATTAACTCCTCAGCACCACCACCAGAACGAATTCCCTTGACTGGAGCTACGTGAGCATAGTCACGGCCGATAGCTAAACGAATATGATGCTCATTACTGAAACAGCCGTTGGTGATATCAATACTATGCCAAATAGCATTATCAGAGTCTAAACAAACATCTACCCAGGCATGACTTGCGAGGTTTGGCATATTTTCCGCATAAAAAAAGCCACTTACATATCTCGCAGGAATTTTCAAGTAACGACAAAGACCTAACATTACATGGGCTTGATCTTGGCAAACACCTTTTTTTAATTCCCAGGCATCTGCGGCTGTGGTTTTTGTATTCGTTGCACCTTGCTCGTAGGAAATTACATTTTGAATTTGAATACCTATTTTCAACATATCCTCTGGTGTCAAATCCTTATCTTTATAGGTAGAAAAATTATGGATCATCTCAGCTGACGGTTCAGTAAGCGTGGTTTGTTGTAATAAGCAAAGCGGTGAAACCGCGTCTTTAGGATCAGAAAAAACATACTGGTCTTTTGTAAAGACTTCACCGCGAGCTTCAATGAGCATTCCAGAATAGTTATTATCTAAAACAAAAACATGACACACATTCCCAAAAGCATCGATTGATTCCGTCATCTTACTAGGGGCAGTTATTTTCCAATTATCCAAGAGTTGATTGTTAGTATCTTGTGGCGTTAAGCGAAGTTCTTGGATGGAATGATGAACAAAGCGTTCATAAAGGTATTCAGTACGGTGCGTAATTTTTAATCTCATATGATTAAGCCGACAAAGGGATTAAATAAATACTACTAAACTCATCAGCAATATGATTAATTTTTTCTAAAAACCGTTGGATAAATTGATCCAAGCCATCCTTGTGAATGTCATCAATCGTTGAGTAATCAAGCTCAGACTTTAATTTACCAATTAATCTTTCGATCTCTTTAGACTTATTATTTTTTAATAACGTAATTAGCAAAAGGAGTTGATCAACACATTTGGTAAGGGACCTTGGAAGTTGATGATTAAAAACCAATAAGTCAACTATTCGCTCAGGGGTAATTTGGTCAGAATAGGTTTGACGGAAGATCTCAAAAGCAGATACGGATCTTAACAAGGAAACCCAATGATAAAAATCAAAAGTTTCAGACGTATTTTCGATTTTAAAAAGACTGGCTTGGTTAATTTGTTGTTGATGTTGATCATTCGAAGAGCGATATTTCGCTTTTAGGATTCTTGCCGTATTATCAGCCCGCTCAAGATAGGTTCCGAACTCCATAAAGTGTAGGGCTTCATTAGATAGCATGGTTCCAAAAACAACACCTCTGAATAAATGACAACGATACTTTACCCACTCAAAAAAAGCCGAGGGATCATGGGATGGGCTTTCTGGAAGAAACTTATTTATATTAAGCCAATTTAAATTTTGTGTTTCCCAAACTTCAGAGGGGATTTTTCCCCTAATAATCCTTGCATTGACACGAGCCGCATTGAAACAACAAACAATACTAGAAGGATTATCATCATCAAAAATCATAAATTGAAGAATGTTTTCTCTGTTGTACTCCACATATTTACTTTCAAATAGTTTTTCTAAAAGAGAAACATTCAAAAGCTTACGCCAACTTTCTTGCATAAAATCGTTAGGTTGAGGCATTAAAGAAGTTTGGTAAGCAACATCTAACATGCGAGCAGTATTCTCAGCACGCTCTGTATAACGAGCCATCCAATAGAGGCAGTCAGCGGTTCTACTCAGCATTAAGACTCCAATACCCAAGTATCTTTAGTGCCACCACCTTGTGAAGAGTTCACGACTAAAGAGCCTTCTTTTAAAGCGACTCGAGTTAGACCTCCTTGAACCATCGTAATTTGCTTGCCTGAAAGAACAAGAGGGCGTAAATCAATATGTCTTGGTGCAATGCCTGCTTCAACAAAAGTAGGGCAAGTTGATAAGGCAAGGGTTGGTTGAGCAATGTACTTATCTGGATGATCAATTAAATACTTTCTAAAATTATCTAACTCAGCAACTGTAGCTAAGGGACCTATTAACATCCCGTACCCTCCAGCACCATGAGTTTCTTTGACGACCAACTCGTTTAAGTGTGCCAAAGTATATTGCAAATCCTCTTTTTTGCGACACTGAAAAGTGGGCACATTTTGTAAGATTGGTTTTTCGTTCAAATAAAACTTAATCATATCGGGTACATAGGGATAAATAGACTTGTCATCCGCAATACCAGTTCCAATAGCATTAGAAATTCCAACATTACCTGCTCGATAAGCATTCAATATGCCAGGAATACCTAGCGTTGAATCTGGACGAAGAGCTAAAGGATCAAGAAAATCATCATCAATACGCCGATAAATAACATCCACTACTTGAGGGCCCTGGGTAGTTCGCATAAATACTTGTTCATTTTTGACAAATAAATCCTTGCCCTCTACAAGTTCTACACCCATTTGCTGAGCCAGATAAGAGTGTTCGAAGTATGCGGAATTAAACATCCCGGGAGTTAAAACGACGACATTAAGTTTTTTAGCAGAAGAATGAACTGCTGTTTTTAAACACTGTAACAACAAATCTGGATAGTGCTCAACGGGGGCGATTCGATGTTTCTCAAATAAGTCTGGGAATAACCGCATCATCATTTTGCGATTTTCTACCATATAAGATACGCCGGAGGGTACACGTAAATTATCTTCTAAAACATAATACTCACCAGCTCCTGCACGGATAATATCAATGCCAGCGATATGAGCATAAATATTTCTAGGAACATCTACAAATCTCATTTCAGGGCGATATTGCAAATTATTAAATATTTGCTCTTTAGGAATCAGTCCTGCTTTGAGAATTTTTTCATCATGATAAATATCATGCAAAAACATATTCAGCGCTTTAACGCGTTGTTTTAAACCATCTTCCAGAACCATCCATTCTTTTGCCGGAATAATTCGTGGAACTTGATCAAAAGGAATTGTACGTTCAGTCCCTTTTTCATCACCATATACAGCAAAAGTAATTCCAATACGACGGAAGATTAATTCAGCTTCGGCACGCTTATAAGCGATATGACTATCGCTTTGGCGAGAGAGCCAATCATTAAATTCTCGGTAATGTGCTCGAGCTTGCCCCTGCTCATCGAACATTTCATCGTAAGGTTTTGTCATCATTACAAGATAACCCTTTCTTGTTACGAATCAATGCTTGTAAGAACCTTTTTAGACAAATATGCACTGCTATGGTGCGGTTTAATTAACCGTATTTTCCTCGGCTAATTTGTGCTTTTTCCCGAACCCAATCTCTTTCCTTCTCGGTTTCTCGTTTATCAAATTGCTTTTTCCCTTTAGCTAAACCAATCTCGCACTTAATGCGACCTTTTGCATAATGCAGGTTCAAGGGCACGAGGGTATAGCCTTTTTGTTCAGCTTTTCCAATCCATTTATTGATTTGCTCAGAATGCATCAGTAACTTGCGTGTTCTTGTAGGATCTGGGTTGATATGTGTAGATGCTGCCGGCAAAGGGCTGATATGACAACCAATGAGATAAAGCTCTGCTTGCCGAATCACAACATAAGCTTCCTTAATATTGCCTCTACCAGCCCGAATCGCTTTGACTTCCCACCCCTCAAGAACGAGCCCCGCCTCGATACGGTCTTCGATAAAGTAATCAAAAAATGCTTTTTTATTTTCAATAATGCTCATATGGTGATTATATTTTCTTCTGACACAAAAAGTTGGAGTAATTTACCTAAATCATTGATAATATAGTGAAATTGGAAGAATTATGGCAGACGTACACAAATCCCTACTGATAACACATCCTGCGCAGCGAATGTTTGACTTAGTTACTGACGTAGAAAAATACCCTGAATTTTTACCCTGGTGTGGGGGAGTTGAGGTTTTTCAATCAACACCAGACTTAATGGAAGCCAAGATAAACATCAATTTTAAGGGTGTTAAGCAATATTTTCATACTAAAAATATTCAAAAGTCGCCTACCAACATTGATATGACCTTTGTATCAGGACCTTTTAAAAAGTTTGAAGGTCATTGGATTTTCACACCTTTGTCGGATGAAGCCTGCAAAATTGAGTTTTCTCTACATTATGAGTTTTCAAATTTCATACTTGATAAACTCATCGGACCTGTCTTTAGCGTAATTGCTAATACGTTCGTCAACAGTTTTGTGAAAAGAGCGAACGATCTTTATGGGGAATGACATAAAACATATTCAACTTGAATTGTTTGATGGTCGAATTGATCCACCCGTACAGACCTTTTTTACCCTTTCACTCCCATCCATAAGCGCTCCGACAGTATTTGAGGCCTTATTGCACTTGCAAATAGTAACTAGTAAAGATGACCCAATTTTCCTAAAAAAGGGCAGTATTGGGGTATTTAGCATTGTTTTGGGTCCGGATGACACAATTTATGACGGTGATCGGATTGAGTTATACCGTCCTATTTTGATTGATCCTAAAAAAATAAGACGTAAAAAAGCGAATCAGAATAAAGATACGGAATTAAAAATAAAGGCCAAAATACGTAAAGAACGTAAAGATTTCAGGGAATTATGATGTTGTATCTTGAAACATTTATAATCATGTTTTGTGTCTAGGGGTTTTTATGCGACTGATTAAAAAAGCACTTACCTTTGACGATGTGCTACTCGTACCAGCCTATTCGGCGGTCTTGCCTCGGGATACTCTTTTGGGTACCCAACTTACACGTCAAATTTCTTTAAATATCCCACTTGTATCTGCTGCTATGGATACTGTTACAGAAGGTAAATTAGCTATTGCTATGGCTTCTGAGGGGGGGATTGGCATTATTCATAAAAACCTCAAGCCTTTCGAACAAGCAAGAGAAGTCCTCAAAGTAAAACGCTATGAGTCTGGGGTATTGCGTGACCCCATTACCATCCCACCAACAATGACAGTGCGAGAAGTCATTCACTTATCCAAAGAACATGGTTTTTCAGGTTTTCCTGTCCTTGAGGGTAAAACGGTTGTTGGAATCATCACAAATCGTGACTTGCGCTTTGAGGAAGATTTAGATGCTACGGTAAAAACCAAGATGACCCCCCGTGAACGCTTAGTGACAGTTCAAGAAGGGGCTAGCTTAGAAGAAGCTAAAAGACTAATGAACAAACACCGCTTAGAGCGTGTCTTGGTTGTTAATGAGGCTTTTGAATTAAAAGGTCTTGTAACCGTCAAAGATATTATGAAAGCAACTGAGCATCCAAATGCCTCCAAAGATAGCCTGGGGCGCTTGATTGTTGGTGCTGCGGTTGGAGTTGGCCCTGAGAATGATGAGCGTGTTGAGTTACTTGTCAAAGCTGGAGTTGATGTCATTGTTGTTGATACCGCGCACGGTCATAGCCAAGGCGTTTTGAACCGCGTGAAATGGGTGAAGACAAATTATCCGAATGTCCAAGTAATTGGTGGAAACATTGCAACCGGCGCTGCTGCCTTAGCTCTTGTCGAGCATGGTGCCGATGGCGTTAAAGTTGGTATTGGTCCAGGATCTATTTGTACTACCCGAATTATTGCTGGTGTTGGTGTTCCTCAAATTACTGCGATTGAAAATGTTGCTGCTGCTTTAAAAGGAACTGGTGTTCCTCTGATTGCGGATGGCGGCATACGCTACTCAGGAGATGTTTCTAAGGCCTTAGCTGCTGGTGCTCATACTGTGATGATGGGCTCCATGTTTGCTGGAACCGAAGAGGCTCCTGGCGATGTATTTCTATTCCAAGGTCGATCATTTAAGAGTTATCGCGGCATGGGATCTGTTGGAGCTATGAAAGACGGTGCTGCCGATAGATATTTCCAAGAAGATAATAGTGCGAATGTCGATAAATTAGTGCCGGAGGGCATAGAAGGCCAAGTCCCTTATAAAGGTAGTGTTCTCGCTATCGTTCACCAGCTTACCGGAGGTGTAAGGGCTTCGATGGGTTATTGTGGTTGCAAAACAATATCTGAACTTCATGAAAAATCTGAGTTTGTAGAAATTACATCTGCAGGCGTAAGAGAATCACATGTTCATGATGTCATGATTACAAAAGAAGCACCCAACTACCATATTGATTGATTTACATACAAAGTTTGATTCATGCACGATAAAATATTAATTCTTGATTTTGGATCACAAGTAACCCAACTGATTGCCCGTCGCGTGCGTGACCTCAAAGTGTTGGCAGAGATTTTTCCGTATGATATCGATGCCCACAAACTAGAAAAAAAAATTAAGCAAGAGGGCTTTAAGGGCATCATCTTATCCGGTGGACCGAGTTCGGTTACTGAAGGTGATACGCCCAGAGCACCTGATAACGTCTTTACTCTAGGTGTTCCGGTCCTTGGTATTTGTTACGGTATGCAAACCATGGCGCAACAACTGGGAGGTGAAGTTAAGACCGCTGAATCTTTAGGTAAATCTCGAGAATTTGGTTACGCTGAAGTCCGTGCAAGAGGTCATACGAAATTATTGGATGGTATTGCTGATTTCACAACGAGTGAAGGTCACGGCATACTCAAAGTTTGGATGAGTCATGGTGATTCTGTTACGGTAATGCCGGTTGGCTTTAAATTAATGGCGTCTACAGAATCTTGTCCTATTGCTGGAATGGCAGATGAGTTTAGGAAGTTTTATGCCGTGCAATTTCACCCTGAAGTAACTCATACTCTTCAAGGCACCACCATCTTGGACAGATTTGTTAAGTCTATCTGTGCTTGTGTCCCCGATTGGGAAATGGGTAATTACATTGACGAAGCAATTCAAAAAATTCGTCAGCAAGTTGGCACCGATGAAGTCATACTAGGTTTATCAGGCGGGGTTGATTCATCTGTGGCTGCCGCATTAATCCACCGTGCAATAGGTAATCAACTTACTTGTGTATTTGTGGATCATGGTTTATTAAGGCTAAACGAAGCTAAGATGGTCATGGATATGTTTGGTCGTAACTTAGGCGTAAAAGTTATACATGTAGACGCAATCGAACAATTTATGTCACAACTTTCAGGAGTATCTGATCCTGAACAGAAAAGAAAAATTATTGGTCGTGAATTTATTGAAGTGTTTCAAAGTGAGTCCGCAAAAATTAAAAATGCGAAATGGCTTGCGCAAGGAACCATATACCCTGACGTTATAGAATCTGCAGGTAAAGGAAAGAAGGGTGCTCACACCATCAAGAGCCACCATAATGTTGGTGGCTTACCAGATGACATGCACTTACAACTCCTAGAACCTTTGCGTGAGTTATTTAAAGACGAAGTAAGACAGCTAGGTATTGAGTTAGGTCTTCCTAAAGAAATGGTATATCGCCATCCATTTCCAGGCCCAGGTCTTGCTGTCAGAATTCTAGGTGAAGTAAAGAAAGAATTTGCAGCACTTCTTGCTCGTGCTGACGATATTTTTATTGATGAACTCAGAAAAACAATTGACCCTCAAACGAATCTGTCGTGGTATGACTTAACTAGCCAAGCCTTTGCGGTTTTCTTACCCGTTAAATCTGTCGGCGTGATGGGTGATGGCCGAACGTATGAATACGTCGTTGCATTGCGCGCTGTTCAAACACAAGACTTTATGACTGCCCATTGGGCTCATCTTCCTCACGAACTTCTCGGAAGAGTATCAAATCGAATTATCAATGAAGTACGTGGCATCAATCGTGTTGTTTATGATATTTCAGGAAAACCTCCGGCAACGATTGAGTGGGAATAGTTTTTAATTAAACTTTATCCATGGCGTATGAAAATCTTAAGTCTCATTCCACCCATGACGCAGTTAAATACTCCGTATCCCTCTACGGCTTACTTAACAGGATTTTTACGATCTCGTGGAATTGAAGCTGTTCAAGAAGACTTAGCCTTAGCTTTAGTTCTTAGTTTTTTCAAACCTAAAGGCTTAGTTGAGGTACATACCCGTGCATTAGCTCAACCAGAAAGAAGTCGGAGTGCTAGTGTAAGTTTTTTCCTCGAGTATTTTGATGATTATTATTCAACAATATCATCTGTGATTGCTTTTTTACAGGGTAAAGATAGCACATTAAGTCACCGTATCAATACTCGTGACTTTCTACCCGAGGGACCAAGATTTAACTCGCTAGAGGCATTTGATGATGAAGAATCCGGAGATACTTTAGCATGGGCTTTTGGTTCTTTAGGCACCAACGATAGAGCTCGCCATTTAGCTACGTTATATCTGAATGATCTTTCAGACGTATTACGCGATGCAATTGATAGTCGTTTTGAGTTTGTGAGATATGCAGAGTCTCTTGCTGGCAGTCAACCAACATTTACGCCCTTATACGAAGCTTTAAATGCGGAACCGAACTTAATGGATCTTCACCTCAGAGATCTATCAATCGCTACGATTCGTCGTCATCAGCCAAGTTTGGTCCTCTTGTCAGTTCCATTTCCAGGCGCCATGTACGCGGCGCTTAGGATCGCTCAAACCATTAAAAATACTGACCCTAAAATAAAAGTTGCTCTAGGTGGGGGATATGTCAATACAGAGTTGCGTGAAATAACGGATTCTCGAATTTTTGATTATGTTGACTACATCACTTTAGACTCTGGTGAAAGACCTTTACTGGCTTTGTTGGATCACTTAAACGGTAAACGATCTAAGAGTCGATTAGTACGAACCTTTATTAAAGGTGAAAGTAATCAAGTTGAGTTTATGAATTGGCAAGAACCTGATATACCATTCGAGGAGGTTGGCACCGCTACATGGGATGGATTACCACTCGACTCCTATTTATCCCTATTAGATATGCTTAATCCGATGCATCGCTTATGGAGTGATGGACGTTGGAATAAGTTAACAGTTGCACATGGATGTTACTGGAAAAAATGTAGCTTTTGTGATGTCTCTTTAGATTACATTTCTCGATATGAAACCGCATCTGCTACTTTACTTGTTGATCGTATTGAACAAATCATTGCAGAAACTGGTCAGACTGGTTTTCATTTTGTTGATGAAGCCGCGCCTCCAAAAATCTTAAAGGCCCTTGCGGAAGAATTAATTCGTCGCAGGGTTGTAATTTCTTGGTGGGGGAATATTCGTTTTGAAAAAACATTTACCCCTGAATTAGCTAGTCTCTTAGCTAGAAGTGGCTGTATTGCAATGTCTGGAGGACTTGAAGTTGCTTCAAATAGACTACTTGATTTGATGAAAAAAGGCGTTTCAGTTTCACAAGTTGCCAAAGTAACAAAAAGCTTTTCTGATGTGGGTATATTAGTACATGCCTATTTAATGTATGGATTTCCAACTCAAACAGTCCAAGAAACAGTCAATTCATTGGAATATGTTAGACAATTATTTGAGCATGGTTGTATTCAGAGTGGATTTTTTCATCGCTTTATTTGTACTGTTCATTCTCCGGTGGGTAAAAACCCGGAAGAGTATGGTATTCAGCTCGTTCCTCTTCCTGAAATCACATTTGCTAAAAATGACATCAGCTTTATTGACCCCGTTGGTGTTGACCACGACAGTTTAGGGCAGGGCCTAAAAAAAGCGATTTATAACTTTATGCATGGTGTTGGGCTCGAAGAGGATGTTAGAACGTGGTTTGAAAGTTATGACAAAAAGATTCCTAAAACAACTGTTTCTAAATTTTATATTGGTAATGCTTTAAACCAAAACTGACTTCGGTGATGCTCAAGTGAACTTTTTGGAGATATTTAAGCAATACTCTTGTAATAAAATCACGCAACTAAGGCCCGCTAAGACTGCACCAATGATGCCAACACTCTTTCATTGAATCAAAACCACTCATTCATATGCTCTAGCCTATGATATTTCAGGTAAACCACCAGCTAATATTGAGAGGGAGTAGTATTTAAAAGCTTAATCGTTAATTTTTTAGTTGAATTGATGTTAATAAAGAAACGTACTAATTATATTTTCTAGCATTTTATGAACCTTTAGAGTAAGCTAAACAAATACTCGTTTCACAAGAAGCTTTTGTTCTATATCTTTACTCGCAATTACTATTAAAAAAATACGCGTTAACAGAGGGAGAAAAATGCGACATTTGATATCATCAATAGCGTTGTTTATAAGTCTTTTTTTAGTAGGTATGAGTAATATTTCCTACTCTCAAACCTCAGGTACTGGAACTTGGCCAACCGAAAAAACAATGCGCTTCATCGCAGTTTTTCCTGCTGGTGGCTCAGTCGATCAGATTGCCCGAATTCTAGCTAACTCCCTTCAACCTGATTTAAAACAACATATTATTGTTGAAAACATTGGCGGAGCTTCTGGAGTTATTGGCACTGCAGCTTTGGCTCGCTCTGATCCTGATGGGTATACTTTTGGAGTTGTAGTTGATACTCATGCGGTTAACCCTAGCTTTAAGGATAAATTACCTTATGACACATTAAAGGATTTTGCCCCTGTTACTCTCATTGGCACTTCACCTATGATTTTAGTAGCCAGTAAGAAATCTGGCATTGTCAATTTTAAGCAATTAATAGAACTGTCTAAGTCAGGCAATCAATTTAGCTATGGATCTATTGGGATTGGTAGCTTAGCCCATTTAGCAATGGCCCGTTTAGCTAAAACTGAAGGTTTTGATTGGAGTCACATTCCATATCGTGGCGGACCGCCATTACTACAAGATGTCTTGGGTGGGCAAATACAACTAGCGATGGGCTCAGAAACCATCATGAGACCCCATATTGAGAATGGCAGTGTAGTACCTCTTGTTGTAACCACCTCTAAAAGATCAATTGGCTTACCAACCATTCCCACTATTTCTGAAAGTGGCTTTCTTGGGTTTAACGCTCCAACTTGGTGGGGTGTTTTAGCACCCGCTAAAACACCGCCTGCAATCATTGAATCAATGCATCAATCGATTACAAAAGCTCTTAAAAATCCGCTTGTAGTTGAAAAATTTAAGGCTCAAGGAATTGAAGTTGTAGCAGGAAATCCTAATACTCTAAGAGATTTTATTGGTAAACAAGTGGCTATTTGGGGTAAATTTGTGATTGAGAATAATATAAAAGATACCCCATAAACTTTGAATTAAAAAATATCGCAATCAATTAGTAGCGTATTAAAGCCTCAACTTTAGTAGGGCTATAATTTAATTCCAATTGTTAAATTTACATTAATAAGAATGAAAAATACCTTTCGAAAATTTCAAGCTATATTGATTCTGCTAATTACATTGTCACTACAAACTAAAGCATTTGCCTCGGCTTGCAATCAAGATATCCGAGTACCAATTGCATTTCCCAAAGGGTCTTATTGCTGGTCGTTCCTAGGTAAGGGAACTACCTTTTATGGAAATTTTGCTGCTGGGCAAAAAGTCTCAGTCACGATGCGTGGATGGAATGGAAGTTCCTGGGAATTCATTTATCCTGGTGCGTCAGATCGCCGAAATTTTTATGTCAGTGACCAAAATGATCGTGGTCAGATTGACTTTACAACTCCCCATTCAGGATATTATGAATTTGGATTTTATCCATGTGTATTTTGGGGAGCGACTGTACAAATTAAAATTTGTGCAATTTAAAGCTTATTTTTGCGCTAGTATTCCCATCCCAGGCAATGGATCCAGAATACCAATTTTTCTAAGTGCCCACCAATAGGTTGCTACATTGACACCGATTAAAGGTTTACCAAATTTCTTTTCAATCAATGGAGTTAAAGCCGATACTGGCAAATTTGTGCCCACATGAATGAGCGCCTGAGCTTGAGGATGATCCACTAATTCAAAAGCAGCAATAATTTCCTGAGCAGTAAAGCGTGCTACTGCTGTGGGACCAACAGACTTCATACCATACGTTTTACTAACTTCATATCCACAGGCCTCAAAAAAATGAGTAATCATTTCATCAGCAGGAGGCCAATAGGGCGTAAGTATTGCTATTTTTGATGGGTTTCCAATAGCCTCTAAGCCTGCAAGAACAGCTCTTGATGGAGTTATGAATGGTATCCCACATAAATCTTCTAATCGTTTCTCTTCATCTAGGGCACGTTTTGCATCCCCTCGAAATGAATGAATTGAATGACCATGTGCAACAACATGTGGCTCACATACGAGAACAGACTCTAAGGCAACT
>Ga0209188_1001507_pt1 | contig 18558 bp, 21 predicted proteins | sample C_130625_EF_Meta_FD_187307 | JGI IMG/M metagenome (GOLD analysis project Ga0209188, IMG submission 187307) | Freshwater microbial communities from Lake Croche, Canada to study carbon cycling - C_130625_EF_MetaG (SPAdes) (version 2) | ecosystem: Environmental > Aquatic > Freshwater > Lake... | reverse complement strand
CACTGCATATGCACTTTTGCATGGGCAACTGGATTACCCCGGCTATACGCAGATTCCGCCAGGTCCAGAACGTGCGCAAGCAATGCAACCTCTTATACTAGCGTTTAGCGGTGTTGTTGAAGACGCGCTAGGCTTCCCTATAACCAGCTTAGAAGTAGCACACCCACACCCAGCCCCAGCCCCAGCCCCAGTTGCGCAGTTCAGTCCAGTGCCACGGCACATTCAAAATGAAACCACTGACGTATTGTTGCGAGCACTTGATGACCCAGTTGCTGTCAACAACATTATTGATATTGCAACGCGGTACATTCAAGACAACACGCCTGAAGATCTTGCTGTGTTGCCGCAACTCATACGCACAACCAATGTTGGCTTGCATCAGACCATGGGCATGATTTCACGTGAGCTCTTAGCTCGACAGATCGAAGATCGTCACCCGCAACAGGCACAAGAGCAAAACTTGCTGCGCACGCCCTACAACGAATTGCAGCAAGTAATAACTCCTATTGAGCGCACACTTGTTACAAGTATGCAAACACGCATTGCACGCTCAGCAAGCGACTATGGCGTTAGTGGAACTGAAGTTGCTGACATGATACGTCGCCGTTCACAAACATATGGTGGGCTTACTGTAAACTTAGATGGGCTTAGTTCTCAAGCACTTGAAGTGCTAGCACGTGATACTTCAGACGCAATTGAGGCGCAAAATAGAGCTCGTGATCGCCGGCCTCGGCAATAGTGATATAGTCCACTGACTCCAACACTCAAAGACATGCAATATGAACCTATGTGGAGACACTAATGGCTACTGAAATGCCGATCCCTCAAGACTATGGTCGCTACGTTGATCCGCTTGAGGACGACATGCCTGAGGCTGAAGAAGCTGCCATTGATTTGTTTGACGATGATGTTGAAGAGCTTGAAGACGGGTCTGCCATTGTAAGACTCGAAGACCTTAAAGGGCCGGAGGAAGACCCAGATTTCTACGCCAATCTGGCAGACTCGATTGACAGCATCAAGCTTGATGGCCTTGCGCTCAAGTACCTGGATCTAATTGAGAAAGACAAGCAAGCTCGAGAGGATCGCGACAAGCAATATGAAGATGGCCTGCGGCGTACGGGCCTAGGCCACGATGCACCAGGTGGTGCTCAGTTCATGGGCGCAAGCAAGGTTGTCCATCCCATCATGGCTGAAGCTTGTGTTGACTTTGCAGCCCGTGCGATCAAAGAGCTGTTCCCACCTGACGGGCCAGTAAAGACCAAGATCATCGGCGAAACAACTGAGGAGAAAGTTGAGAAAGCCGAGCGCAAACGCGACTACATGAATTGGCAGCTCACCGAGCAAATTGAAGAGTATCGCGATGAGCAAGAACAGATGCTCACGCAATTGCCACTTGGTGGCAGTCAGTACATGAAGCTTTGGTACGACGAGATTAAGAAGCGCCCCTGCGCTGAGTTTGTGCCTATTGACAATGTGTATTTGCCTTTTGCAGCTGGTAGCTTCTACACTGCCAGTCGCGTGACTGAGGTTCAGGATATCACGCAAGAAGAGTTTGATTTGCGTGTGGCATCTGGCTTGTATGCAGATATCGACATCTTCAAGACTTCGATGTCGCCTGAAGAGACTAAGTCTGAAAAGGCCAATGACAAGATTGAAGGCCGCAATCAGAAATCAGACAATATAGACGGCATACGCCGCGTTTTCCACATCCACACGTACCTCGAAGAAGAAGAAGACTCGTTCTCAAAAGCAGCACGTGCCCCGTATATTCTCATGATTGATGAGACCTCACGCTCAGTTGTAGGTCTGTATCGCAACTGGGAGGATGGTGATGAAACTTTTACAAAGCTTGATTGGATTATCGAGTTTAAGTTTATCCCGTGGCGAGGTGCTTACGCTATTGGCCTACCTCATCTTATTGGCGGTCTATCTGCCGCTCTTACTGGTGCTTTGCGTGCTCTGCTTGATTCTGCCCATATAAACAATGCGCCGACAATGCTCAAAATCAAGGGCGCTAAAATCAGCGGCCAAAGCACTGTCATTGAGCCTACGCAAGTTGCTGAGATTGAAGGCGCGCCAGGTGTGGATGACATTCGCAAGATTGCCATGCCTGTACCTTTCAATCCGCCTAGCCCCATCTTGTTCCAACTGCTAGGCTGGTTGACTGATGCCGCCAAGGGCGTGGTCACCACCAGTGAAGAGAAGATTGCCGATGTTACCAGCAATGCGCCGGTTGGCACCACACAGGCGCTGATTGAGCAAGGCGCCGCGGTGTTCAGCTCCATCCATTCGCGGCTGCATGATTCTCAGCGTCGTGTCTTTAAAGTACTGGCCCGTATCAACCGGTGGTACCTGGATGAGCAGCGCAAGAGCGAGATCGTATCTGATCTGAAAGTCACGCAAGATGACTTCATCTCTAACCCTGACGTCATCCCGGTTAGTGACCCGCACATTTTTGCTGAAAGTCAGCGCTATGCGCAAATCCAAACGCTTGCAGCACGTGCAGCAGCTAACCCTGACCTGTACAACCGCCTTGCTGTTGAAAAGCGAATCCTCAAACAGATCAAGCTTCCTGAGATCAATGAGGTACTGCCCGATCCGCAAGATGTGAAGGACATGAATCCTGCGCTGGAGAATGTTGCCATGACCCTTGGAAAGCCCGTGGGGGCATTTCCGATGCAGGACCATATGGCTCACTTCATGGTGCATTTGCAATACGCCATGGACCCAATCTTTGGCGCCAACCCCATCGTAGCACCGGTGTTTACGCCTGCTTGCTTGGAGCATTTGAAGCAGCACTTGACGTTGTGGTACCTGAGCATGGCTGATGGCTACACCACAGTTGCGCTTGGCAGGCCTTACAACATCTTGAAAGTTGGCCCCACGCTTCGTGAGGCTCAGCAATTGCTGGCTGCTGCAATCCAGCATGTGCACCAAGACAGCAAAGAGCAACTTGGTATGGTTGGGCAAACCATGGCGCAAATGCTGCAGATGTTGCAGAAGATGCAATCTCAAAATCAGCCACCGGTTGACCCCAACATCATGGCGCAAGTCGATTCTCTGACCAAGACTGCACTTGCAGAGACACAGCGCAAAGCCAACAAGGATGCGCAAGAACTGACGTTGAAAACACAAGAAATCAACAATGACATGATCAAGAATACTGAAAACAATCTCACTGAAGAGAGAATCAAAGCGGCTGAACTTTCTAGGGACGCCGTTGAGTTGCAGCATGAGCAACTGACAACTGTGATGGACGCTCAACATAAACTTCAAGCTAACTTAGGAGTGCAGCAATGACTGAAGCAATCAATGCCCATAAGAAAATGGCCATGGGCGTAACTGAAGGCAACGTAATGAAGAAAGGCGGCGCAGTTTCGAAATATGCGTCAGGCGGCATCGTGAATAACATCAACGATAGTTCGCAAAAGCAGCCTTACCCCAAGCCTACCGGCAAAATCGCAACTATGAAAAAAGGCGGTCATGCTAAGGGCGGGCTCACAATTGCTATTGTGACGCCCATGAAGAAGAGCGTAGGTCGCGGTCGCTAATGCAAATTAGCGCCTTGATAACTCTGATTAAGCAGAAGCAGCGAGAGATCGCTGATTCTATGGCTAATGGACATTGCGCAAGCTTTGAAACTTACCAGCGCTTGGCAGGGACACACGCAGGTTTGCAAGAAACCTTGAACATTATCAACAACTTTTTAGAAGAGGAAAGAAGAGATGACACTTGATGCCGAACAAACGCTTGCAGAAGCGTTTCCGGAGATTGACCCGCTTATGGCGCCGTATGGTGCTCGTGTTCTTGTACAATTAAGAGCAGTGAAAGAAAGAATCACCAGTTTTGGACTCTTAATCCCCGAAGAAACTAAGGAAACCGAGAAGTGGAACACCATGATCGGCAAAGTTCTTGCAGTAGGCCCTATTGCATTCAAAAAGCGCGACACCATGGAGCCTTGGCCTGAAGGCGTATGGTGCAAAGTTGGCGATTACGTTCGAGTCCCTAAATGGGGCGGCGATCGTTGGGAAGTCGACTTTGAAGAAGGCGGCGTAAAAGGCAAAGCATTGTTCACTTTCTTCAATGACCATGAAATCATTGGCAAGGTGACAGGCGACCCACGCGATATTAAAGCATTTATCTAAGTTTTGAAAGGAAAACTTGATGACACCTACTGATAAATTAGAAATGCAGGTGGCAGAAGACACTGATGGCAGTGCGACAGTCATTTTGCCACAGGAAATTGAAGCACCTGAGGCAACTACTGCACCAGCGATGCACTCAGAGTCACAGAACAGTGACGATGAGGGTGGCACACCACAACAAAATGACGGATTGGACAACGATCCGGATCGAGAGGCCATTCGAGCCGCTCGCCGTGAGGAAAGACGCCTCAAAAAGCAGATTCACCGTGAAAAAGCACGCGAATCGAGCCATCTGGTCAGTGCGCTGAAGCAACAGAACCAAGCTTTGGCAGAACGCCTTGCTGTTTTGGAGCAAAAGACGTCTGGCGCTGAACTTGCGCGCATCGACAAAGCCATCGAAGACGCCGGAGTCGAGGTTGAGTACGCCAAGATGAAGATGCAGAACGCTGTACGTGATCGCGATGGCGAAGGCGTGACCAAAGCGCAAGAGCGTTGGTTTGAAGCACAGCGAAAAATGGAGTCGCTGCAAAACATCAAGCAACATGCTACACAACGCATCTCAGAGCCGCGTCAAAACGCTAGCATCCCTGATCCCATGGTGCAAAAGATGGCGTCTGAGTGGATGGAAGAGAATCCATGGTATGACCCCCAAGGTCAAAATGAGGAGTCTCAGATTGCACAAGTGATTGACAAGCGCCTCACCAATGAAGGCTACGACCCATCATCTCAAGACTATTGGGATGAACTTACAGACCGAATGAAAAAATATATCCCTGCCACCAAAAACAGTGGATATAATGACTCACATATCAGAAATCAAAGGCCCAAATCTGTTATGACAAGTTCTGGTCGCGAGACAACTGCAACGACTAAGTCGAATGAATTTCGACTCAGCCCGGAGCGTGTTAACGCCATGAAAGAAGCTGGATTGTGGAACAATCCGACTGCTCGTCAGAATGCCATTCGCAAATACGCTGAGTGGGACCGCACCAACAAACAACAGAGGGCTTAACAATGGACGATCGACTCAAACGCAATAACCGTACAGGCCGTGAATCACGTGCGCAAGATGACTTGCAACGTCGTGGGCCTGAGGAACAATTCGTATCTTCTGAGGAGCGCCGTAGGGCGTTCCGTTCGGAATGGCTGCAAGAAGCTCTTCCGACCCCGCCTGAGATTCCGGGCTTTCATTTGTGCTGGCTCTCCTCCAACAATCAGTACGACCCTATCCACAAACGCACTCGCTTGGGCTACACCCCTGTGAAAGCCGACGAATTACCCGGCTTTGATACTTACAAGGTGAAAGCTGGTGAGCATGAAGGTTTTGTTGCCTGCAACGAAATGTTGCTTTTCAAACTTCCGATGGATGTCTATCAGGACTTAATGGCAGAAATGCATCATTACGCCCCACTGGACGAGCAAGAGAAGATTGCAATTCAGCAAGACCAACTGCTAGGCGCTAAGGATAGCAATGGTAAACCTCTGGTGATGATTGAGGGTGACGGCATGAAGTTTGACCAAACCGCAAGAGTACCCGTTTTTGGGTAATTTCAACTAAAGGAGTAAGACCATGTCTTCTACGTCAGCTCCATTCGGTTTGCGCCCCGCTTTCTTTCCAACAGGTTTGGAACGTGCTCAGGCGCTCGCGAATGGTATCACTTCGGGCTACAGCTCGAATATTCTGAAAGGACAACCTGTTGTCTACGGTACTACCGCTAATAGTGGTACGCTGGGGACAATCATTCCTGCAACTACTTCTGGTACGGTTACCGGCGCCTTTGCAGGCGTTGAGTGGACTGACACCACAGGTCGTCGCCGGGTGTCCAATTACTGGCCTGCAAGCACCAGCGGCACTGCAATCGTTGCATATTTCTACAATGATCAACAGATCATCTATGAAATCCAAGCCGATGGTTCCATGGCGCAAACTTCGCTGGGCAACGAGTACAACATCAACAACGTCACAGCGGGCTCTACCGTTACTGGCTTGTCGCAATGTACTCTGAACTCTTCAAGTGCAGCAGGTAATGGCGGTCAAGCGCAACTACGTGTTGTCGACTTGGCCCCGTATCCGGATAATGCATGGGGTGATGCATACACCATTGTGCGCGTCCAGATTGTTCAAACCCAGTGGTTCGGTGTCTTCACCGCTACCGCGTAATAAGGAGGCATAGAACATGGCCGCCCCAATGAGAAGTACGGACTTCCGCTCGATTGTTGAGCCTATCCTCAACGAAGCATTCGACGGAGTTTACGACCAACGCGCCGATGAGTGGTCCACGGTTTTCCGTGAACAAACCGGTATCCCACGCAACTACCATGAAGAGCCCGTTCTGTATGGTTTTGGCGCAGCACCTCAGTTGCCTGATGGTTCGCCTGTGTCTTACCAACAAGGTGGTGTTCTCTTTCTGCAGCGCTATGTCTACCAAGTCTACGGTCTGGCTTTTGCCCTGACCAAAGTCCTGGTTGAAGATGGCGACCACATCCGCATCGGACAGACTTACGCTAAGCACTTGGCTCAATCTCTGGTTGAAACCAAAGAATTGCTTTGCGCTAACGTTCTGAATCGCGCTTTCAACAGCTCGTACACCGGTGGTGATGGCGTTTCTCTGATTAACACTGCACACCCTATCGCGGTCGGTAGCTTTAGCAACCAGTTGTCAACTGCTGCTAATCTGTCACAGACCTCTTTGGAGCAAATGCTGATTCAGATTCGCCAAGCTGTGGACAACAACGGCAAGAAGATTCGCCTGCAACCCACTAAACTGGTTGTTGCACCTGGCAATGTCTTCCAAGCTGAAGTTCTGCTGAAGAGCGTTTTGCGTACCGGTACCGCCAACAACGACATCAACCCGATCAAATCGATTGGCTTGCTGCCTGAAGGTTGCACCGTGATCAGCCGTTTGACTTCAGCCACCAACTGGTGGGTGGAGACTGACGCGCCTGAGGGCATGAAGCTCTTGATGCGTCGTGCACTGGAGAAGACCATGGAAGGTGACTTTGAAACCGACTCCATGCGCTACAAGGCTACCGAGCGTTACATCCCCGGATGGACTGATCCTCGAGCCCTCTTCGGCACTCCTGGCGTCTAAGCCAGACAGGGGCTGGCTAATACCCAGCCCCTAGTTCTTTAACCTGTCAAGCTTTTCAAGGAGTAGACAAAATGCCTCAATATTCTGATGATCTCTTTTTGGGTCCGGCGCAAACCTATATGGGCACCGGTATCCGTCCCTACACTACCACCGCAACTGGTGGCACTGGTGGCTCTTCTTCCACAACCCTGACTGTAACTGCAGTTGGCTTTGGCGCGCCAATCGTGGTGGGCATGTATCTTGACGGCACAAGCGTGACAGATGGCACCTACATCCAAGCCTTTGGCACTGGTAATGGTGGTACAGGCACTTACACGCTGAACCAAGCTATCAACATTGCCAATACAACAGCATTGACTTTGCATGGTAATGTTGCCTTTGACAACCCGTCTCCAATGAGCATTGGTGTTGGCCCATTGGGTCGCATTTATGTGTGGGACGTGGTTCCTCAAGCCGCCGTAGCAAACAACATTGCCGCGTCGCAAACTCCTGCCGCCGCTGGCGCATTGACGCTGACTGCTGGCACTTCTGTGAAGTCAGTCACCACAACCTCTGGCGCTACTGCTTTGTCGCTTGATGTGCCTCGCGGCGTCAGCGTGACAACTTCAACCGCCGCCGCATCAACTCTGTCTGGTGTTGCAATTGCTAACACATCTGGTGGTATTACCTTTACCTCGCAAGCAGGTTTGGTAACTGGTCAGCGTTTGACTATCTCTGGTACTTTAGGTGGCACAGGTAGTATCACAGGCTACACCAACCCAACGACTTACATCTTGACCGCTGTGACGTCTACTTCTGCAACCCTGACTACTACAGCAGGCGCGGCAGTTGTGACCACCGCAGGTACACCAACAGGATTGACTTACACATTGGGTGTGGCTCCTGTGACTGTTACCGTGTCTGGTTTTGACTTTTACGGTCAAGCGATGAGCGAGGCAATCACTTCCAGCGCCGCTGTAAGCACCGCTGTGAATGGTTTGAAAGCCTTCTACCTCGTCACTTCTGTGAGCGTGAGTGGCGCTACTGGTACTGCTCTGACTGTTGGCACAACCAACGTTTTGGGCATCCCAGTTCGTGTGTCCAACGTAGCCTATGTGGCAAGCGTCAAGAGCAACAACACACTGGCACAAGACGCTGGTACGTTTGTCGCCGCTGACACTGCTACTGCAACCACTGGTACTGGTGACGTTCGCGGTACATACACCCCTGCCACTGCGTCGAACGGTATCGTTCGTACTGTGATGGGTATCTTGCTTCCCGGAATTGCTGTTGGGCCTAACGCAATTCGCGTTGGCGCACTTGGCGTAACTCAAGCCTAAGGAGTAGATCATGCCCGTAACATTGATGACTGACGACGACCGCAAAAAGCCTGAGACACCTAAGCAGCCTGAGTCTGACAAAGGTTACAAGCGCGGTGGTAAAGCCAAGAAAATGGCTTCTGGTGGCTTTTCACGTGAGCCTAAGATGGAAACAACTGAGCCTTCAGTTGATGAAGTCAAGATGAAAAAAGGCGGACATGCTAAGAAGATGGCCGATGGTGGCGCACCCATGGTTGACCCACGCATGATGCCGCCTCGCGGTCGTCGTGTAGGTATGCCTATGCCTATGGCGCGTCCTGCGGTTCGCTCGGCACCTGTTGACCCTCGTGAAGCAGCTGCAATGCTGGCAAGTCGTACTGCTGGTCGCCCCATGATGAAAGAAGGCGGTAAAGCTGACATGGCGCAAGATAAGGCCATGATCAAGAAAGCTTTCAAGCAGCATGACATGCAAGAGCATAAAGGCGACAAGGGCACTGATCTAAAGCTCAAAAAAGGCGGTGCAATGGCTAAGTACAAGACCGGTGGTGTTGTGCATGCGTACAAGACTGGTGGCGTTGTGCAAGAGTACAAAACAGGTGGCGTTGCCAAACCTTACAAGGCTGGTGGGCATGCCACTATGACTTGCAAAGATGTAGGTGGCTTTGTAAGCAACAAAAAGTCTATGCCGTGCTAATCAAGTAGGGGCTTCGGCCCCTGCTTTCTTTGGAGATTTTTATGGCTATTACAGCTACCTCACAAACGCTTTTTGATGGCGAGCGCATTGCCATCATGAAGTTTTATGCAACTATGAGCGCGACTGAAAACGAGTCAGCAGTTGTAAAAGTTAACCCCGCTAATTTGACTGCGTCTGCTGCTGGCGGAGCTTGTGACGCTGTGTCTATCCTAAAAGTGACTGCGTTGACCCATGGGTTGGAAGTGCAAATGAACTGGGTTGCTACTGCGCCTGTTGTCATTGAAGTCATTCCGCAAAACAATGCGTACACGCAGGACTATTCCAAAATTGGCGGTCTTACCAACAATGCTGGTACAGGCAAGACAGGAAGTATTTCTTTCACTACGTTTGACGGTAGCGCAGGCGATACGTACACCGTGGTGCTGGAAATGCAGAAGCATTACGTCAACCCCTACAGCACGTTGTAGTCATGCCAAGCAAGTCACCAGCACAACACCGCCTAATGGCGGCAGCTGCGCATACCAAAGGTGGGTATGGTGGTGTGCCGCAAAAAGTTGGCAAAGAGTTTGTCAAAGCTGACAAAAATATGAAGGGTGGAGGTCTATATGAAAACATTCATGCAAAGCAGCAAAGAATTGCTGCAGGCTCTGGTGAACGCATGCGTAAACCTGGGAGCAAAGGCGCGCCAACTGCTGGAGACTTTAAAGCTGCGGCTAAAACAGCCAAAATGAAGAATGGCGGCGACCCTGTATTATCAGTAAGTCGCGGTGAAAAGCTACCTACAAGCCAAGGCGCAGGCCTTACGCAAAAAGGTCGTGACAAGTTCAATAGGGCTACCGGTAGCAATCTCAAAGCTCCACAGGCAAAAGGGCCACGGCATGACTCTTTTTGCGCACGAATGAGTGGTATGCCCGGACCTATGAAAGACGACAAAGGTCGCCCTACTCGCAAAGCAGCGTCGCTTGAGCGCTGGCATTGCGCCACAGGTGGCAAAGTTACAACCACTAAAAATTGGTAGTATATGGCAACAAGTGGTACTGTCGGCGAAACCGTTATCACTGTCCAGAACCTGATTGACAGTGGGGCACGACGTGCCGGAAAGTTGGCCGAGGAGCTCAGTGTTGAGCAAGTACAAGCTGCAAAGCAAAGTCTGTACTACCTGCTTTCCAATCTGGTTAATCGCGGCATTCAATACTGGTGCATCAATAAAGTGGTCTATGGGCTAATTCCTGATCACTACATCTACACGTTGCCTGCAGGCGTCAACGACGTTCTCAATGCCAACTACCGTACTGTCACGCAAAATACGACAGGCGGATACAGCTCTTCAGGCAACGCTAGCTACGCTTTTGATGGGCAATACACCAACATTTGCCAGCTGACAACTAACACCGGCTACATTGGCATCAGCAACGGCGCAGGTGGTGGCGTTTACATTGGCACAGTAGGCATCTTGCCTGCTATATCAGGCTCTGTAACGCTGACCATCCAATACTCACAAGACAACACCAACTGGACTACGGCATACAGCCCCGGCGCCACAACTTGGGTTGCGGGCACTTGGATTTACTACGACCTGGACCCATCGGCAACTGCGCCGTATTGGAGAATCTTGCAATCAGCAGGTGCCAACATGGGCGTTTATCAAGTTGTCTTTGGCTCCAACGCCACTGAGATCCCTATGGCAAGGCTAAATCGTGATGATTACACGAACTTGCCCAATAAGAACTTCACCAACAACTACCCACTGCAGTACTGGTTTGATCGCACAATCCCGCAGCCATCGATGTACCTTTGGCCTGCACCTGCCATTTACTCGCCTCAGGTTGTGGCTTGGTGTTCATATTATGTGCAGGATGTAGGTTCCCTCTCAGGGTCAATTCAAATTCCCCAGCGATGGTATCTGGCCATTCAGAATATGCTTGCGCATCAGATGGCTATGGAGCTCCCAGGCGTGCCTGAAAGTCGTGTAGCATATTGTGAAGCGCAAGGCGAAAAATACTGGTTCCAAGCTGAGCAAGAAGAGCGTGATAAGTCGCCAATCTATTTTGCACCTAACATTAGCCCGTACACAAGATGAGCGTTTGGCTTGATACTCGCGGCAACACTGTTTTATCTATCGCTATTTGTGATCGATGCAAAATGAAGCGTGCGTATTCTGACATTTCGATGGACCGTAATATCCCAGGTCTCAGAGTTTGTAATAATGGTTGCAACGATGAACGCGACCCTTACCGCTTACCTGCACGCCAGCCTGAAAAAATTGCTATTCGTTTCCCACGCCCTGATGCGCCGCTTGACCCCAATGATCGGGCTATTACAACTGACCCCAACGTGGTCACTGCGCCTAATCAAACTGTCACTGGTACAACTGCAGGTGAGTACGGTATTGCGCCTGAAACCTCTCAGGATGATCTCAATGGCAATCTTGATAACTTGAGCCCATAATGTCCAACGTGCGCATATCCCAACTCCCAACAGCGCCTGTTGCACTGACAGGCTCTGAATTGGTGCCGGTTGTCCAAAATGGGCAAACTGTACAGACAACAGTTAGCGCTATTCAATCTAGCCCGACGCTGACGCAAACGTTTCTCACCACTACAAACCAGCCATCACTTGCCAATAGCAGATATCTTTCTGCTGGCACAGGTGTCAATCTAACTGACGGTGGCGCGCAAAGCGCAATGACCATTGCCCTTACTGGGGCGCCTGCCAGTTTGGTGTCTGCAGGCAACGGTTTACTTGCAAAAACCAATTCTACGACCTTGGCTGCACGAACTATCAGTGCAAGCGGTGGTCTGAGTGTCACAAATGGCGATGGTGTGGGTGGTAACCCTGCTATAGCCACTACAGGCCTTCTGAGTGCACTTGCGGGAACCAGTGGAACAGGCTTACTTGCAACAGCAGGGGGCGCAACCATTACGCCTGTCACTATAACGGGTGTAGCAAATCAAATTGCTGTTACTGCAGGCAATACGCTACCTGTTATTGGTCTTGCCGACAACGCAATCATGCCCGGTACTGGCTCGGTGACCGTGCCAATTGGTACGACAGGGCAGCAGCCTTCCGGTAACGTTGGCATGATTCGTTATGACTCCACCATAGGGGCGTTCCTTGGATATTCTAGTAGTGGATGGAACCAGTTTTCGTTAGCTGGCTCTACCTTCAGCGCTGGCTCTACAGGATTCACCCCAAATACGCCCTCTACGGGTGCGGTCACGCTTGCTGGCATTTTGAATGTTGCAAATGGTGGCACGGGGTTGTCTACAACTCCCGCAAATGGGGCTTTGGACATCGGCAACGGCACAGGGTTCACCCGAGCCACATTGACTGCCGGGTCTAACATCACCATCACAAACTCGGCTGGCGGCATCAGCATTGCATCAAGCAACCCCGGCGGCACGGTCACCAGCGTCAGCTTTACTGGCGGCATCATTTCGGTGGCAACGGCCACCACGACTCCGGCGCTGACGATTGCTGGAACCAGCGGCGGCATCCCTTACTTCAGCAGCGCCAGCACATGGGCATCCAGCGCAGCCCTGACCCAGTACGGGGTTGTGTACGGCGGCGGCGCAGGTGCTACACCAGTGGCAACGGCGGCGGGCACGACGGGACAAGTCCTGACGGCCACCACAGGCGGCGCACCTACTTGGGCTGCGCCAGCGACAAGCGGAACCGTCACCAGCGTAGCGCAATCTTTTACTGGCGGCTTGATTTCAGTTGCTGGCTCCCCAATCACGTCTAGCGGAACCCTTGCGTTGACCGTGGCGGGAACCAGCGGCGGTATCCCGTACTTCAGCAGCGGAACGACTTGGGCTACCAGCGCGGCATTGGCCGCAAGCGCTCTGATGGTCGGTGGGGGCGCTGGAGCCGCACCGAGCACCGTTACCACCGGAACAGGCGTGGTGACCGCTCTGGGTGTTGCGGTGGGCACTGCTGGATCGTTTGTGGTCAATGGCGGCGCTCTGGGAACACCATCCAGCGGAACTTTGACCAACGCAACAGGATTGCCAATATCCACAGGTGTGTCCGGGCTGGGCACTGGCGTTGCAACGGCTCTAGGTATTGCGATTGGCTCTGCTGGCGCGCCAGTCACGTTTAACGGTGCTTTGGGCACGCCTAGCAGCGGTACGGTCACCAACCTTACTGGTACTGCCTCAATCAACATCAACGGCACTGTGGGCGCTACAACGGCCACCACGGGCGCGTTCACCACGGTCTCGGCCACTGGCGTCATCACATCGACGGTGGCGACTGGAACCGCGCCGTTCACGGTAGCAAGCACCACGCAGGTTGCCAACTTGAATGCCGCGACTGCTGGGACTGCTACCAATGCTACAAATGTGGCGCTTTCAGCAGGATCTGGGGCAACAAACTACTTGCACTTTAGCTCTGCGGCGACAGGTAATCAGGCGACCAATACCAACACCCTATTGACCTACAATTACACGAATAACGCCCTAACAGCAGGCGTTACTGGCGGAACTTTCTAAGGAAAAATTATGGCTGCAACCGGCTACACCCCTATCTCGCTGTACTACAGCGCCACGGCGTCTTCTGTTCCGCTGGCGGCAAACCTCGTCGCCGGTGAGCTTGCGCTGAACACCAACGACGGCAAGCTGTACTACAAGAACAGCAGCAACGTGGTAACCCTGCTTGCGGGGGCTACATCTGGCCCAGCGGGCGGCAGCAACACCCAAATTCAGTTCAACTCCTCGGGCGTCTTGGCCGGGTCTGCCAGCCTGACATGGAACGGCACAACGCTGTCCTCGTCCTCGATCACCAACTCTGGCCTGACCACGGGCCGTGTGGTGTACACAAGCACTGGCGGGCTTGAGACAAGCTCCGCTAACTTGCTGTACTCAGGTACTGACCTGACTGTCTACGGACTCACCGTAGGCCGAGGCGCTGGTGCGCAAGCAAATAACACGGTGGTTGGCAATGCGCTATACAACAACACAACAGGTGATTTCAATAGCGCATTTGGTAAATTTGCTTTAAGCGCAAACACTACAGGAACACAAAATTCTGGTGTTGGCTATCAGGCTTTGGCAGGGAATACCACAGGAGGCTCTAATACCGCGCTAGGTATGTATGCTTTAGCGACAAATACAACCGCAAGCAACAACACCGCTGTGGGGTATCAGGCTGGGTATAGTCAAACTGCGCCAGCAAACCCAAATGATTCTTTTGGTTTTCAAGCAAACTATTCCACTACTACAGGGGATTGGAATTTAGCGGTAGGTTATCAAGCTAACAAAGCAAACGTAACTGGCAGATGGAATACTGCAATCGGTACTCAGGCACTATCTTCAAATACAGCAAGTTCAAATACTGCTGTTGGACAAGGGGCAATGATTGCAAACACTACCGGCGATTCTAATGTTGCAATGGGTTGGTCTGCTTTAATTACCAATACTACGGGGGCTAACAACGTAGCCATTGGAACAAACGCCCTCAATTCCAACACCACCGCCAGTAACAACACCGCTGTAGGTTATCAGGCTGGGTATAGCAACACAACTGGTCAATACAACACATTTATTGGTAGTCGTGGGCCGGGCTATAACACTACTGGCGATGCAAATACTTTCATTGGAGATTATTCCGGTAGAAACGTTACCAGCGGAACATACAATTCATTCCTTGGGCAAGGCTCTGGACAAAGCGTTACCACGGGAGGTAAGAACGTCATCCTTGGTAACTACAGCGGTTCTGCTGCTCCCATCTCTGCTACTGGCAGCAACTACATCGTGCTGTCGGACGGTGATGGCAATGTGCGCCAAACCATTGACTCCAGCGGCAATGTGGGGATTGGTACTACCAATCCATCATCTTCAAGAGTCTATATTGCAAATGCCTCAAATAGCGGTTCTTACAAAATTACTCAAAGGTCAGCTTTAACCCTTGAAGACGATACTACCAACACAAACGGCCCGACCACTTTAACTATTGCTGGAAATCAAGCAGCGACAAATCCTACAAATAATGCAAGGGTTTCGTTGTGGGGACAAGGACGCACAGGTGTATCCACTGAGGCCGCAAGAGTTGACCTTATTACATCCCAAGGCACTACATCAACAAATATCAACGGTAATCTGACATTTAGTACATCATCAGATTCAACAACCCCAGCAGAACGGATGCGTATTGACTCCAGCGGCAACGTGGGGATTGGTACTACTTCGCCAAGCAAAAAATTAGATGTAAATGGAGATGCATCCATTTACGGACTCACCGTAGGCCGAGGCGGTGGTGCTGTAGCTACGAATGTGGCACTTGGGCCTAATGTTTTGCAAGCAAACTCAACTGGCGCACAAAATTTAGGAATTGGTGTAAACGCACTCTATTCCAATACTACCGCCGCTTACAACGTGGCTGTAGGGCCTTCGGCTGCATTTTCAAATACAACTGGCGCACAGCTAACTGCGATTGGATATAACGCCTTAAATGCAAATACAACGGGCGGCAACAACACCGCTATGGGCTATCAAGCCCTTACTTCCAACACCACCGCCAGCAACAACACGGGCATAGGCTATCAAGCGGGTAAAGCAATTACCACTGGAGCCGACAATGTGGCGGTTGGCGTAAACGCACTACAAACCAACATTACTGGCGCTAATAACGTAGCCATAGGTAATGCCGCACTAAGCGCCAACACAGGTGCTAATTCTGTTGCCATAGGCTACCAAGCTGGCACTACCAACACCACTGGAACAATTACCGCCGTTGGCCTATATGCCGCTCGGTACAACACCGTTGGCACAGACTTTACTGCTATTGGTCTAAACGCAGGACAAGCAAACACAACCGGCTCTGGAAATACTGCGGTGGGTAAAGATGCGTTGTACAACAACACAACTGCCGGAAGTAATACCGTTGTAGGAAATCAAGCACTTTACGGCAACACCACAGGCTCTAACAATACTGCATTGGGGTATCAGTCTCTATATTCCAACACCACCGCCTCCAACAACACAGCAGTGGGGTATCAAGCTGGAAACAGTAATACCACTGGAACACTTACAGCATTTGGTGTGCAAGCTCTATATGCAAATACCACTGGTGCTTCAAACACAGCCATTGGTGGGTATGACGGCAGCGTTAATGCTGCATTGCGAAACAACACCACGGGAGGCAACAACATTGCCGTTGGAGCAGGCGCACTTGGAAACAACACCACCGCCTCTCAAAGTAACGCTGTTGGTTATCAAGCTCTTTATAGCCAAACTACTGGGGGAAACAATACTGCTATAGGGCATCAAGCTGGTAATAACATAACCACAGGTTACAGCAATGTATTTATTGGTTTAGGTGTTCTGGGTTCAGCGGTAGGTACGCATGATGAAATAGTAATAGGCACATTTGCAACAAGCGGGAAAGGGATTGCAACAGCTTTTATTAACGCAGGCGGCGGCGGCTCTTACCAAGGCAACAACTCCGCAGCATGGTCAATTACTTCTGACCAACGCATTAAGAAAAACATCGTTGATGTGGCAAGTGGCCTTGACAAGATTTTGGCCCTGCGCCCTGTTGAATTTGATTACAAAGAAAACGACAAGCACGAAGTTGGCTTTATTGCCCAAGAGTACCAACAAGTCCTGCCCGACCAAATTAATACCCACGCTGCAAACGAAGCAGAGAAGCAGTGGGTTGATGAAGATGGCAGAGTCATGGGCATCACCCAAAATCTTGTTCCCTACTTGGTCAAAGCTATCCAAGAACTCAAGGCAGAATTTGATGCCTACAAAGCAACCCACCCCTAACCATTGAAGGACTTACCATGACCACTTTTACCACCACCGTGCAAACCATGTACACATTGCCCCAAGTCGATGGGCAGACCGATGTTGTCGTGAACGTCAACTACCTCACCACCGGGGTAGACGGCGCACACACCGCTGAGATTGGCTTCAGCCAGCAGTACACCATCCAGCAGGGCGAGGCGTTCACGCCCTACGCCAGCCTGACCCAAGCCCAAGTGGTTGGCTGGGTTGACCCGCAGACCATCTCCAACATGGAGGCGTGTGTGCAGGGCCAGATCGACAGCATGATTACCCCACCAGTATCCCCCACTTCACAAGCACTACCTTGGAGCGCCTAATGGAAAGCATCACCCTACCAATCGACCTCGTTAACGCAGTCCTGCAATACATGGCATCCCGCCCTTACGGCGAGGTGTTTCAGCTTGTCGGAGCAATTCAGGCCGAAGCAGTTAAACAAGCACCCCAACCGGACGCTGACTCCGTAGAGTAAATCCAATGTGCGCTGGCTCATACCCCTTATCCTTCTGTCGTTTGTTTACGGCGCGACAGTCAGGCGTGAGTGCAGCGTATCTGAGTTCTTGAACATTGCGTATTCCAACCATGACCCCAAAGAGCGTTCAAGCAAAGTGTGGGAGTGGCTGGAGGAGTCAGGGCCGGTATGTACCAAGGAGCAGCTAACGCTGCTCTACTCCAATCTGGGGGGCGTACTGGGCAACGCCGACAGCATGAAAGTCCGCGCAAGGATTGAACAGTTGTATGAAAGGGCAAAGTGATGGACGCTAAAGACAAACTGATTTACTGGGTGACCATGATGGTGACCGCCACTCTTTGTTCTGTTGTCGTTGTCCTTATCGCGGCGCTTGTGCATGGGCTGTTTGTCAAGGAAGTGGACAACACCAAGATTTTTGAAATTATCGGCCCCGCGTTCCAGACCATTGTCGGCGGCTTGATTGGGTGGTTGTCTGGCCTGAAGGTCGGTAGCCATATGGACGAAGTTAAAGCAGGAGAAACAAATGGAATGGCTTAAAACACTCGCACCCACCATTGCAACATGCTTGGCTGGGCCGCTTGCTGGTATGGGTGTAGCGGCACTTGCTAAAGCAATTGGTGTTGAACCTGAGCAAGTGCAAGACGTTATCAGCAGCGGCAAGTTGACATCCGAGCAAGTAGCCTCTATCCAGCTTGCCGAACTGGAACTGAAGAAGCAAGCTCAGTCCATGAACCTTGACTTTGCCAAGCTCACCGTGGAAGACAGGAAATCTGCGCGTGACATGCAAATTGCAACCAAGTCCATGCTTGTGCCGTCGCTGGCAATCCTCATTGTCGGCGCGTTCATCGGGGTGGTGATTGCAACGCTAGGCGGTTTTGCTGTTATCGATTCCGTACTGGCAGGCACTTTGATTGGCTACTTGTCTGCAAAAGCAGAACAGGTGGTCAACTTCTACTTTGGCTCATCTGCGGGCAGCAAGGAAAAAACCGAACTGCTTGCCAAGGCGGAGGCGATTAAATGAACGCCAACTTCGATATGTCCTTCGACCGGGTGATCCAGTCCGAGGGTGG
>Ga0209188_1001503_pt1 | contig 18568 bp, 15 predicted proteins | sample C_130625_EF_Meta_FD_187307 | JGI IMG/M metagenome (GOLD analysis project Ga0209188, IMG submission 187307) | Freshwater microbial communities from Lake Croche, Canada to study carbon cycling - C_130625_EF_MetaG (SPAdes) (version 2) | ecosystem: Environmental > Aquatic > Freshwater > Lake... | reverse complement strand
CGCACTTCAAAGAGATATTAGTAATATTGGAACTATAATCATGACCGGTTCAATTACATTAGATGCCTCATCAGTCTCTACATATCCAGGTGTTGTTGACAAATTATCGCCGGCATCTGTAACCGTCTTCGATACGGCTACAAGTATATCAACGAATATTACAGCACTTCAAGCCGAGATCACTCACATTGGGAAAATAACACCGACATCTACCACCATATCACTGATGACTACATTATTTGCCGACACGATCATTAGTCCAGTTATCACTGCCGCAGTTATATCCGATACGGCTACAAGTATATCAACGAATATTACAGCACTTCAAACCAGCATTACTAAAATTGGATCGATTACTATGAACGGCACAATTACAGTAAGCGCCGCATCAGTCACTGAAAATCCAGGTGTCATTGACAAATTATCGTCGGCATCTGTAGCCGTCTCCGATACGGCTGATAATATATTATCGAATCCGAATCTTGCAGCACTTCAAAGCGAGATTTCTCACATTGGGACAATAACGCCAATAAACACCACCATAGCGCAGATGACTACATTATTTGCCGACACTACCATTAGTCCGGTCATCGGTGCCGCAGTTATATCCGATACGTCTACCAACATAACCATAACAACGAATCTTACAGCACTTAAAACCAGCATTGCTAAAATTGGATCGATTACTCCAACGGGTGTACTTAAACTAACTGGTGCATCAGTGTATACATATATTACAGTTGTTGACAAATTAGGACCGAGTACTGTATCCGTTTCGGATACGGCTACAAATTTTGTAAGTACTACAATCAATGGTGACATGTTTAAGTTATCGGCAATTCAAAAAGAAATCACTCGTATTGCGACGATTAATCTGACAGGCGGCTCAATTACATTAGGCGCCGCATCAGTCACTGCATATCCAGATGTCGTTGACAAATTAGCGTCGGCATCTGTAACCGTCTCGGATACGGCTGCGAATATATCAACGAATCTTGCGGCACTTCAAACCGAGACTAGTCATATTGGTTCGATTACTATGACCGGTGCAATTACATTAAGCGCCACATCAGTCACTGCATATCCAAGTGTCATTGACAAATTAACGGCTGCCTCTGTAACCGTCTCGGATACGTCTGCCAATATATTAACGAATATTTCCGCACTTCAAACCGAGATTAACCATATTGGTTCGATTACTATGACCGGTGCAATTACATTAAGCGCCACATCAGTCACTGCATATCCAAGTGTCATTGACAAATTAACGGCTGCCTCTGTAACCGTCTCGGATACGTCTGCCAATATATTAACGAATATTTCCGCACTTCAAACCGAGATTACCCATATTGGTTCGATTACTATGACCGGTGCAATTACAGTAAGCGCCGCATCAGTCAGTAAATATCCAGGTGTCATTGACAAATTATCGTCGGCATCTGTAACCGTCTCGGATACGGCTGCGAATATATCAACGAATCTTGCGGCACTTCAAACCGAGACTAGTCATATTGGATCGATTAATATGGACGGCATAATTACAATAGGCGCCACATCAGTCACTGCATATCCAAGTGTCATTGACAAATTATCGTCGGCATCTGTAACCGTCTCGGATACGGCTGCGAATATATCAACGAATCTTGCGGCACTTCAGAGAGAGATTTCTCACATTGGGACGATTAATATGGACGGCATAATTACAATAGGCGCCACATCAGTCACTGCATATACAGGTGTCATTGACAAATTATCGTCGGCATCTGTAACCGTCTTCGATACGGCTGCGAATATATCAACGAATCTTACGGCACTTCAGAGAGAGATTTCTCACATTGGGACGATTAATATGGACGGTATAATTACAATAGGCGCCACATCAGTCACTGCATTTCCAGGTGTCATTGACAAATTATTGGCAGCCTCTGTAATCGTGTCGGATACGTCTGCCAACATATCAACGAATATTGCCGCACTTCAAACCGAGATTAGTCATATTGGAACGATAAACATGACAGGTGGTCCAATTGCAGTAAGCGCTGCATATACAGGTGTCATTGACAAATTATTGGCAGCATCTGTAATCGTCTCGGATACGGCTACCAACATATCAACGAATCTTGCGGCAATTAAAACAAATATTGCTCACATTGGGAAAATAATACCAACAAGTACCACTGTAACATCAATGAACGGGTTCATTGCCGACAATACCATTCAACCGCTTATTTCTGACGCACTTATATTGGATACGGGTGCGAATATATCATCGAATCTTACGGCACTTCAAACCGAGATCTCTCACATTGGGAAAATAACACCGACATCTACCACCATAGCGCAGATGACTACATTATTTGCCAACACGATCATTAGTCCGGTCATCAGTGCCGCAGTTATATCCGATACGGCTACAAGTATATCAACGAATATTACAGCACTTCAAACCAGCATTACTAAAATTATATCGATTACTATGAACGATGCAATTACAGTAAGCGCCGCAGCAGTCGCTGCATATCCAAGTGTCATTGACAAATTATCGTCGGCATCTGTAACTGTCTCCGATACGGCTGACAAAATATTAACGAATATTACAGCACTTCAAACCGAGATCTCTCACATTGGGAAAATAACACCGACAAACACCACCATAGCGCAGATGACTACATTATTTGCCGACACGATCATTAGTCCGGTCATCAGTGCCGCAGTTATATCCGATACGTCTACCAACATAACCATAACAACGAATCTTACAGCACTTAGAACCAGCATTGCTAAAATTGGATCGATTACTCCAACGGGTGTACTTAACCTAAATGGTGCAACAGTGTCTGGATATATTACAGTTGTTGACAAATTAGGACCGGGCACTGTAAACGTATCGGATACGGCTACAAATTTTGTACTTTTAAACACAAATGGTGTCATGTATAAGTTATCGGCAATTCAAAAAGAAATCAGTCGCATTGCGACGATTACTCTTACTGGCGGCTCAATTACATTAGGCGCCGCATCAGTCACTACATATCAAGGCGTCATTGACAAATTAGCGTCGGCCTCTGTAGCCGTCGTAGATACGGCTGTCAATATATCAACGAATTTTAGCGCAATTCAAACCGAGTGTAGTCATATTGGAACTTTGAGTGGGACTGATGGTCCCCAAGATACTACATCATTTTATTTACCCGCTGCAACATTTATACGATGGCCTTCTTATTTATATGATAACACCGTGTCTGCAACCCAAGTATCCATTATTGATACAACTGCAAATATTACGGCGAATCTTTCTGCACTTCAATCGACACTAACGTATAACCCGGAGACTTTGGGTGCGATATCAACAACAAATGGTCCAATTACAGTAAGCGTTGCATCAGTCACTGCATATCCAAGTGTCATTGTCATGTTAGACTCGGCCTCTGTAATCGTCGCCGATTCGTCTGCCAATATATTAAGGAATATTGCCATACTTCAAACCGAGATTAATCATATTGGAACGATAAACATGAGAGGTGGTCCAATTGCAATAACTGCTGCAGCAGTCGCTGCATATCTAGGTGTCATTAACAAATTACAGGCGGCCTCTGTGACCGTGTCCGATAAGGCTATGAATATAACAAATAATTTGGATGCTCTTCAGTCAAGTTCGCAACATATATCAAATATAACCGTCACCGATGGAAATGTTGTCACCTTTAATGATTCCCAGTTGGCAAATGATTCACCCCTTTTGGCAATCTTATCAGGCAAAGTACTCGTAAATGCAAATGCTGCGACTATTCTTGGTCAACTTGCCACTTTACAAGCAGACATTAACGATATTTCATCTATCAATGTTACTGACTGGGCCAGTAATGCCGCAAAATACCAGGAGATTATAAAAGATTTTTCAAATACAAATACATCCGTATCCTGCTACGGCAAAGGTACCAAGATTCTCTGCCTTGTTGACCAGGAAGAGCAATATCTCCCCATTGATCAGATCAAGAATGGAACACTCGTCAAGACTTACCAGGAGGGATACAAAGCGGTTGAAATGGTGGGAAAATCTGCTTGTCTAATCAATGGCAGTGAGCCGACCAAATCCCTCTTTAAACTAAAGGGTGATAATACCACAATTGTCACCGGCTACCACTTTTTAATGGAAGACCAGCTTCCGGAGAAACTCACAGATAAGAACTTTTACAATTTGAATCTCAAATTCGGCGATAAATATGCAGTCATTGCATGTGATTCGGACCAGGTTGATTTGATTCCGTATACCGGGTTCTATGTCGTCTACCATTTGGTATTGGAATCCAGTGATGATAACAGAGGATACGCGATCTACGTAGAGGGAACCCTATCGGAATCCCAGTGCAAGCGCGATTTCTTAAAGGCCGGATTTGAACTCATCGGATAGACGGTCAAAATGTAGTTGTATATACTATACGATGCCCGGCCTATTGAAATATATCAATATTCCAGTTTTTATCATTAGTCTGGCTATAGGGATCTTTATTGTCTATACGACTTTAGGGGATACGCGAAAGATCTATGTTTATCCTACACCGGAAAATGTCCACCTGATTCAATACCGCGATAAAACCAATACTTGTTTTGGATTTCAACAAAAAGAGGTGGAATGCCCCACCGATGAGTCCAAGATTTCCAAGATTATGGCACAAGCTTAGGTCGGCACTCACTACAATATATCCTGTAAATATATATTGTAGATGCATTTGAAGCGTATCCTAAACACGTATTTGGGGAAAATGTTCATTTCCATTTTACTTGGACTAGGTTTAGCGACTTTGTTTCGGAAAGTTTGTAAGGATAAAAATTGTATCGTCTTCAATGGTCCCGTCATCAGTGAGATCGACGGGAAAGTCTATAAAGTAGATGATAAATGTTATACCTATACATCGGAAACCCAAACCTGTGACAATGATCGAAAACGGATTATTGATATTGCACTCGATGATACGAACGTAGCTGGGATTGGAACAAAGGGGCTTTTATCCTAAAGGTTATAGGCAATCTAGGAAAGACCTTAAACGCGCTTCGATTTTATACTAGAATTACGAGTCGTGCCAGCGGATGTTCCTAAACTACCGGGTTTATAAAAGACCGTGTTATCGGAAAAAAGGGGACGCATTGCGATAACGGGACGAAACGCGGGATTACCAGGAAATATAGGAACCATATTGGTTGGCCATGCAGAGGGCATATTATACTGTATATAATAGAGAGATTTTTTGCCGTTGAATGAAAACTTGTATAATGCGTATCAAATATAATCTTTAGTATATTTGATATTGTATAGTAGGTAATCAAATGGCGGAATATTCTACCCGTATTTCGGATTTACCTGAAAATATTACCACCCAAATACAGTCTGGTGGTGGAATTTCACAAGTGGGTGGACAAAATACCTATACTCCGATCAATATTCACCCCAATCCTTATGGAATTCCTCCACAGCCACCGAATGGGATGCCTCTACCCGAACCATCGCCACAGCGTAGCGTAGAACAAACGCCGAATCAAAATTATGAAAATCGTCATATTCAACAGCCTCACCCATCTTACGATCCGATGGTACAAGAGGCTTCGAATCAGCAACAGCAGTATCGATTGCCTTCACGCGATATTCCGATGAGTACACTTGAATTACAACAGGATGTAGAAGTACAGCCGAATTATATACCAAAGGCAAAGGTGACTTCGGATTATATTCGGGAATATGAAGCGGCAGGCGAAGACGCAATGAAAAAACATAAGCAAGAGAAATATCGGGAACGAGTGGCAGGAGATGTATGGAGTCAATTACAAATACCGATTTTGGTCGCCCTTTTGTATTTTATTTTTCAGATGCCGATAATGAATACCTTGTTTCGCCGACATTTCAGCTTTTTGTCGATTTATAATAGCGATGGAAATTTTAATTTTATGGGGTTGGTCATGAAGAGTTTGGTTTTTGGGTGTGTTTTTTATGGTGCTCAATATATAAGTGAGTTTTTTGCGTAATTTACAGTAACTATAATGGAAACCATTTCGTCCCAATGGTTTCTTTATTCTTACGTGTGCTCGTTTTTTTCGATTTCACCTTCTCCGTTTTTTTACTATTCACAGGGTTTTTATCACTCGGTTCGTTCTCTATGACCTTTTCACCCGGAACGTATTTCAAAAACCATTCATCATATTCCCGTGTCCCCCGTTTTCCTTTCAATTCGGTGAATTTCGCCGCTTTTGACGCGCGGATGCTCTCCATCGTTTCCTGCTTACCAATACACTGCATTCCAAACCGTTTGAGTAACCCATTTTGTGAAAGTCGATTCTTTTCCTCTAATTCAAATAAAAACTTCGCCATACATAAAATGCGATCCACATAAAAATAAGCCGTATCCGCATAAATAAATGCCAAATAAAAACTCATAATCGTATCAATGGTCGCTACGTTGATTTCTTGGTCACCGATATGAATCGTGTTATAATTATGGCAGGCAATGGGTTTATATATCAATGCCAACATTTCATTCCCATATCTTATTTCAATGTGCTCGGGTATGATTTCACCAATGGGATCATGTACGATACGCCGGATTCCTTTATATCCCGCGTCTCTCAAACGTTCCTCGATAATCAGCGCGGTTTTATCGATATCCTCTGATAATACATCGAAATCGGGGATTCTTTTAATAAATTGTTTACTCGTCTTGGGTATACGGCGTGAATAGAGGCTGGCCGCATAACCACCGAAAAACACGACACCCAATTCGATAAAAGTATCGCGCACGATTTTATAAATATCCGCCGAATTTTTCTCATTTTCCTCCATCTTACGTTGAAATTCCACTGCATCACAATCATGACCAACTTTCAGTGGATAATATTTATTTAGCAAGGTCAACCTCTTGAAAACCTTTTCCCAACGAGTAATATCACCCGCCGGACGTGAAAGTTCTAAATACATACCCATTCGCAGAAAATTGGGAGGCGCATATTTGATTCCTGCGATCGATACCGCTTCTTTGTACAAGGATTTGAATAATTCCGGGTTCATTAGGGTGACATCCGCCATTGGAATGAAATTTACAAAAAGTTTATAGGTCCCATGATGTACGCCGGTTTTCGCCTCGACATCGGCATACCCTTCCCGGTAAAAAATATCGGCTAGTTCTTTTACATGATCCAGTGCATTCGGTGAATAAAAGTCATAATCGGGTATTTCATACTCGCGATTATAAAACTGTGCGTATTTAGGGAGAATATTATTGATGGCCGTGCCACCGTAACATATTAATTTTTTCGCGATCAAAAAATCTTCGACGATTTTGACCATTTTTTTGATATCATCTCCGGTTGCTATTTTTTCACCCTTTGCTTTTTCGTTGGTATCCACTGCATGACGTAAAATGGCCAATTCACATTCTTCAAAGGTCATATCATTATTACATTGTTCGGATTGATACCGTTTTTTTGTAACCATTTCGTTATACTATGTCCCGAAAATATTATAGCTAAATTTTTCGGGAGTCTATTTCATATGTTTGGACATAATACGGGATTTTTATATTGCGATCTTTGATGACCTTCTTCAGTGTTTCAATATCACCATCGACCTCATCAATATAATTCTTGAATAATTGATATATTCCAGGTATATTTTTAACGAATTTGGGATCTTTGGTAATGAAAACCTCTGAGCGCATCGCGCCCTCTTGGGTACGTGGTTTTCGGAAAAAAATATCTACATATTCTTTTTGGGTTTTGGGGTCTTTATAAGTAATCGCATAGCGTTTTTTATAATAAGGACAACGCGTTTTTTCATCGCGTATATTGGTGATTTCTTCATCCATGTTTTCGGAGGTATTTTGCATATAGGTTACTAAATTACGTATGGAGAAATAATCGTCTAAATCGAGATCCTCATCGACAGTTATTTTGTTTTTATTTTTATCGGTAAATAACATTTTCACGGTCTTCCGTCTTGGACCCCCTCCTTTGTATTTTTTTGTTCTTTTCGATTTTGATTTCATTAACCCTATAGTATACGAAGATTTTTACACCGTTCTTACTCCGTTATAAGAACCGGATAACTTCCCTCCATCAAAATCCCACACTGTCCCGCTCCCCCATTATATTCGGCACCTGTTTCGGGGTTTACACCACGACCCAATTTGATGTATCCGCCATCCCCCCATGTCTCACCCCAAGAATTCTTTACCAAATAATAATCGAATGGAGTTTTTTTCATGGTTTCCGTGCCATACCCAACGAGCAAAACTCCGTGATCTAGGTCGGCACCACACTCTCCTGTAAATACACCGGACTTATAGAGTTGAAACTCGCGTTGGTCGGCTTCAATGGCAATCGAAACCGGCTGTTGATTCACCGCAGTCATCATCGCCACGTCATCCTTTGCTTCCACATCTACAAATGAAGCCACAGCACTCTTCTTATCGACAACACAAGTAGTTTGACAAGTTCCCGCCGACTTCGCTGTGCCTGATGTATATGGGTAATCCGCTTCCGAGCAGAGACCACCATTCTTAGAGATCCAGTTGAACGCATTATCCATGAGGCCGCCATTGCAACTATGATCACGCCCTCCATTCTTCAAATTATCACAATCGACCAACTGTTGCTCCGAAAAACCTTTCAGTACGCCGTATTTGGCATAATAGGCTCCTTCGAGTGCGCCAGTGGTCGAGAAACTCCAACAGGATCCACATTGGCCTTGATCCTTGACCGGTGTTACTCCGCCACGTTCCACCCAACTCATTGACGAATCGTTTAGAAGAGAATATTCTACACCTAGATTATCCAGAATGGCTCGCTGGGACACCGAACGCAAATGCGTAGCCGTTTGTTTTGCGGCGATTTTATTTCTCAATCTCGTCTGATAAAGAGAGAATCCGAAACCACGAATTCCGCGCTTCAAATACTGGAAGAATTCATCCTTATCCATCCCGGAAAATTGGTTATGACCCAATTGATAGGGCAGATTGCGAGCATTGATGTGTTGGATAAAGATATCATTGTCCAGCCACTTCTTATAAGTAATTTCATAATGAAAATCGCTATCGAACTGCATTTTATGTTGCTTGATCCAATACACAAATTCACTCGTGAAATTACGCAACATACAATCGGCGGAAATGGCCGAAATCATAATAACAATGAGTCCAAATACAATCGACGACATTTTCGCGCGTTTGCTTTTACACAAAATTCTAGACGAAGAAATTATGGAGGGGTTTGATAGAGATAAACTCAATGCCGACTTTCAATCAATTTTGTCTGTTTTAAACGAAATCGGTGAAAAGAAACAAAATTTGGTGGAAAAATTGGATGGTCTGAAAGCGACCTATAACGATCTGGTGAAAAACAATAATAAAAAGATTTTCTTGTTTTGCTTGGATTCGTTTTTTTTTCAATACAAAATATTCATGTTAGAATTGGACAATATTTCGCAACACATGTCGGTTATTAATAATTGCATTTATGGCGATTTTTATAAACTTTATCAAATTATTCTACAACATGCGTCCGAAATGGTGCTAAATACGGAAACGAGTGGGTCGTCGATCGATACCTTGACGGCCACTTTTAATAAATATCCTCCCTATAAAGATTTAGACATGTTACAGGAATATGATATATCCAGTATTACGCAATTACATGATGATATTTTACAAACAGTGGATTATCTGTATAAACATTTTATAAATAAAGGAAATAATATTAGTAAATACAATTCGCTAAACGGATTATCCATTACCAATTTTATACATACATTGGAATATGAAAATGCGCTGTTACGTGAACACATCGGATTATATGTGAAATATATAACCGTGTTTCATTCTTCGCAAAATAAAAATGTGACGAAATTACTTAGCCATATACAACATTTTGAGAAAGAAATGGGGGAACCACAGCCTCCTGCTGATCCTCCTGTCAATCCTCCCGCTGATCCTCCTGCCGATCCTCCTGCCGATCCTCCTGCCGATCCTCCTGCCGATCCTCCTGCCGATCCTCCTGCTGATTAGTGGTAAGTAGAGGTTAGCGGAAAATAAGATAGTTATAATTATGTAGTTGCTATATAAAATTCCATCTGCATATAAGCTAATAAAAATATTAATTGACAATATTTTTATTTTAAGAATGATGACACCGTTATATAACTTCTACTTACCAGTAAATCCTTTGCTAAATCTAGTTATACAATACATTTTGGTACTGTCACCATATAATAAAACAATCTTTACACAGTTTATTCTATGACACTTAGGCCAGTATCTGCATTATCAGTTAAAATCGACCGGTTTTGTTCCAGAAGTTCCAAATCTTCCACTTCGTTTAAATCCAATGCGAAAAAATCGTCAGGAGTTCGTGTTAAAAAATTATCAATATCGCCGCGTGTACATTTTACCTGGTCCCAAAACTCACGCGATTGGCAATTATAATGATTCATAACAAAACAATCACGCCCAAATTTTATAAATTTACTAATGTCATTCATAAAAGCCTTATCTACAAAATCTGCATGATGAACATTTAAGGATGAAAATTCGTAATTACTGTTCACAAAATATTTCATTTTGCCACCTAAGTGCTCCATTCTTTTGGTGAATCCTGAAACCAGACTTTTTGGTTGCCGAATATGTCCATTTGAGCCAAAAATACTTTCATGGAATTGAATTTGTCCGTGATTCTCTAAATTTTTCAATACATTGCGCAAATCGATATCTATAGGAGACCAAATAAATTCGTCAAAATCGATCATCAGTAACCACTGAGTTTCGTGTAAAAGTGGCAAAATATGTCGATTGTATAAATTTCGCTGTCTGCCCAAATAATAGGGTTCGTCCACATTGAAAAGAGTGACAATTCCTTGATCGATGTATTCTTGTAAAATATCCATAAATGGTTCGGTGCTATTATCATTGATTAAATAAAAATGTTCCACACCGTGATGTAAATAATGCATGATCCATTCCTTCATGCAATGGGACTCGTTTTTGAACATTGCGCCAACGCATAAATTGTATTTCATTTTTTCATAAAATTCAATACATGTGTTTATATTATTTTTTTTTGTATTTTTTTATTTATACTCTTACAATTAAGAGGGGGGCAATGAGTATAACAGAAGACATCGAAATTGACGAAACTGAAGTTGATAAAACATCACAAGCGAGTGGAAAAAAAACTCCATCAAAATCTATACACAAACCAAAGATTGAATGGTCGTTCGAAAATGAGCGAATCTTGGTCGAATGGTGTGATGTCGCTCAATGTTATAAATGGTTGAACAGTCAGGCTCATTATAAATATTCCTATCGGCATGCCTGGTTCACTATACCAGCAATTACCTTATCGACCATTAGCGGAACAGCCTCATTCGCCCAAACGAGTTTCCCTGCGTCTTTTCAGCTTTATGCGCCAATGGTCATTGGAACCGTCAATATTTTAATCGGGATTTTGACGACCGTTCAGCAATATTTAAAGATTTCAGAGTTAAATGAGGCGCATCGTGTTTCAGCGATTTCATGGGATAAATTCGCGCGTAACATTCGCATTGAATTGGCGAAATCACCAAAAGAAAGAATGGATGCAGGCTCTTTCATTAAATTGAGTCGCCAAGAATTCGATCGATTGATGGAAACCAGCCCGGCCATTTCTCCTGATATTATTCGGAAGTTTAAGAAAACATTTGAAAGCGAAGATCCCATGTTGGATTGTTATGACCGACTTCATTATTTCAACCGTTTATTTTGTGGATATGTTTTTACACCGGAACCATTGAAAGATGCATCTGGCCAAGATATTTGTAATATGACTGATTATGAAATGCGTAATTTTGATAAACGTGAGAAAGCCAAACACTTTAGGAATCTGAAAAAACCCGACATATGTGATATCATTATAAGTGCCGAAGAAAATCGTTATAAACCGAATTATCAGTTTCCATATACAACTAGCGACGAGAGTATGTTGATGGATGGTAATACCGAATTATTATTGAAACAAACCCTACAGATTATTTCTAAACGTCATCAAAAAGAAAAAGATGATGAGGAGCGGCGTAAAATAGAAGAGGATCAGCGTAAAATCGCGGAGGACCAACGTAAAATCGAGGAAGAGCAAGTGTTACAGAATTCAATGAAATTAAAACAGACGATCGCGGATCTACAACAAAAACAGATGAATCATTATTATAGTGAATTTGTAAAAACACGTGGGCGTGCGCCTCATATTGAGGAAACCAGAATGTATTTCTCTTTACACGAACGACAATTGAATCTCACATCGGACATTATAGACGCTTTTTATTTGGATAAAGCTGTCTGAAAATATTTGCATATAGTATAGAATGAGCGGGAGAAATCCATTTCTCAAAGAAAACAGTCGTTTTTACGAAAAACCGGAAACACGATCGACCGAAAACCCATCGTTTGTCGGTAGAATCAAACAGCGATTTTTTGGTAAACCCGCCGTTGTCGAATCAAGACTAACAGAAGAAGACATGCAAGCCAAATTCGCGGCCCTTCCTGATCGACCTAATTACGAAGGCGGAAAATCGAAGAGGCGTCGCGCGGCGAAAAGAAAGTCGCGTCGTACATTAAAGCGAAAATTGCGCAAGTAGAAGAAATACATTCTATTATAATACAATGTATTTTAGGCGATTGGAATATAGGCGAAAAAGTCGTTGTCATAAATCGTCGCACGAAAAGTATCATTATACCCCTCTACATAAACGATGTCGCCATCCGATATGATATCACATCCATATTCAGATGTACAGCTTTTTCCATTGACGCGCAATGGTAGTCTCGAACTCATATTCCCTGTAGTACTCATCGTATAATATTGATATTTATCCCGCCCATTCATGGTTCGTCGCCCCATAAGTGGTAAAATCATATCACCCGACCCACTTACACGATTCAAAATCCCAATTTGTGAATATGTATCTGGTGGTCCACGTGTTGCAATGGGGAGAATCGTCGCTACAGTCGAAGTAAATACGGGTGGAGTAAATATGTTGAAACCACCTGAATGTTCTATCGAATTGATTTGTGCGATATTTGCTGGACCTTCTGGAACCGGGAATGGACCCAACCACTTATTCGCATTTGCTAAAGGGTTTGGTTCAATAACTTTGCAATCTTTTAATTGTATTGATGCAGTTGGGGTATACGACGAACTCAATAATCTAGCAACACTCGGTTCTTTCATTGTTTTGACAAAATAAACATAATAGAGATAGGCGCAAATAACCAAAAGAACGAATACAATGAATAAAGTCATATTTTCAACGCAAAAAAGGCCCGGTATGCATTTTTTTCCCATGTTAATATAATATATATCTATAAAATATTGTTTATACATGGAAGAAATCATATGCTTTCCTGGTATACTACGACCGGAATGGAAAGTGAAACAAGAAATGCGCAAAATATTAGATAAATATGGAATAAAACATCCCTTCATACCATTCGATGATAATGATGATCTATCCGATGGCAAATATAAGAAAATGAAGGAATTCCAAGAGAACATGTATTCTGCTTATTTTCCTGAAACTTTTGCAGCATTTAACGAGGCGCGAAAAAAATCATTTGAGGATTTTATTGAAACATGGAATGAATTGGAACTAAACGATTTATTTATTCTTTATGAATCGACCCATGAAATCTATAAGAAACATAGAATAGAATTTACAAACATAATATCGAAGTTATCCACAAAAAAACTTGTCAAATTGTTATATGATTTGGTTTGTATTCCCCCCGATTTTATACTGATAGACTCCATATTAGTGAAATTATATAAACCCCTGAATGGTCAGATTTATCATAAGCTACATCAAAATAGACTATTTCGATATTATGAATATGAGCAATTGGGTTATGCTCGCGATACCATTTATTTAACTCTCTATCATCGACCGAATTCAGCTGCTGATGATGATATAAAGCAAAAACATGAGTATGTTAAAATGAAACTAGAACATTGGTATAAAATACATACCCAACGAAAAATGGTGGAATTATTAGGTGGGCGGCTGTCTGGGGACTTTTCTGGGAACTTTACAATAAGTATTCAACGCTGATTATTTTGTTACATCGACCAAAAAGAAAATGAGACAAAACTAGGGAAGCGGCTTATATGTGGGTCAACAATTGTTTTATTTTTATTAGCACAATTGGTAATAAAAATTATAGATTACTGATTTTCCAATCTCGATATAATAGACCTTAATGGGATGGATTAAAAAAAAACTAGTTACCAAATACAATTTATAGGAAAGATGGTTGATTGTCATAACCCGCCAAATGCCTGCCCTTAAACCATGCCCACCATTTTGCGCTGGGCAAAATTGTTGTGAAAATGCGCCGAATACCATCCATTGTTTCAAATGTCGAACATTGTAGCATCTTAGTCCACTCTGAAAATGTCAGTTGAATTGGTTGGTTCACACCGGGTATATTTCCTGTGCACTTAAAGCACTCACTTTCGACCGAATCGGGCCATTGTATAATATGATACCCGCTGACTGTAAAAATGATTCCATCAATGGGAACAATAAATGTTTGGTAAAACAAATCGACTAAATAATTCAAATCGATCCCAGTGATTCCATAAACCAAAACAATCGGCAATTCGATGAAAAATCCATAAAATAAACCGAAAATCATATTTACAATGTAATATTTTGTACATTTGCCGTTGAAAAAATTCTTGGCTTTACCTAGACTACAGTCAATCAATGTCACTAGAATGGGAAGAGTATATTTTACACCATCCGCTGATTCGGCGAATCCACATTCTATATGATTAATGATACCCTCTAACAAATGTGGAATTTCAATGGGTAATTCGATGATTGTTTCTATGAAACTAAATACTTGTTTTAACTGTGGCATAATAATCGTAAAGGGGAACATGAAAATTTCGGTAAGTGGTTTGAATATCTCCTCCGCTATTTTGCTCATACCTTCTTTGACCGCATTTTCGCGTTTGATTCGAAGCTCTCGCGCTTGTGTTACTATAAAATGAACAAAACCTGTTATCAATAATATCCCGGTGATAATAAATGCCGCCTTTTTTATGATAGATATATTTGATTTCATTTATGCAACCCTTCTAATATATAGTAAGCTTTTTCCGAAATCATTGAGACCCACTTTTCTGTTTCAATGATTCCATAAGTTGAAGAGTTTGGTCCAATAAGGGTTTCATTTCCGTAACACCAGTGACTAATTTGAGTTGGGTATCTAATAAATCATGTATGTGTTTTTTCGTTTCTTCGTCTATATTTTTACTATTATTCAATAATTTCGTTAATTTTTCTTTCGCTTCTTCGGGGTCGGTAATTTTTGCCGTCGATTCAGTATCATCGGTATTAGTGGACATTGAACCGGTTTCAAGACCCTCGCGCAAAAGATTCTCATTCGTTCGGGTACCTGAACCATATTTAAGTAGATTCGTCACAGAAATAGCAACAAATAGAATCACTATCATATTTTTGCTAAAGAAGCTTGTTAAAAAACCCGCGATAATGAAAATGGCCGCAAAAAATCCATCTCCGTGAAACGCTAAAGTAAGTAAATTTCCAATAGACAGGAAAAAGAGAAAATATAACACAAGCGTATTTTTCAACAAATGGCGGAAGTGAAAATTACGTACTATCCAAGAATTTGCCCATTTTTTAGTTGCCATGATTTCTTATACTATAATAATATTGTTTTCTTTCATTCATCGATAAAATGATTTGTTGCATCATCGATGTATCCTTCCGGGATACGTTCTTGTCCATAAATGTCCAAGATTTCTTTGACAACTTCTTCACGTTGAATATCCGAATTATCAAATTCAAAACTACCAATACTGGAGGAACGTTTTCCACGAAACTTGTCCAAGAAATCCTCTAAACCATTTCGTTCATTCGCACGGTCATATTGGTCCAAATCTCCGGTTATCACCAAACGACTATTTTCACCCAAACGTGTGAGTAACATTTTCATCTGTGCAATCGTCGAATTCTGCATTTCATCGGCCACAATCCAGGCATTTTTGAATGTCCGTCCGCGCATAAATCCAAGAGGGGCAATTTCAATCACCTTTTCTTCAATGAGAGCTTGGACCTCTCTTGGACTGATGAATTGGTGTAGTATGTCATAGATGGGTCTGATCCAAGGCGCCATTTTCTCTTCCATTGTTCCTGGTAAATATCCCAAATCTTCATCTACCGAAACCGATGGACGTGTAAAAATCAATTTATCATAAGTACCCTGTAAAAAATAACGTACACCAAATTCTGTGGCAAACAAGGTTTTTCCAGTTCCGGCGGGGCCTGTCGCCAAGATGATTTTTTTCACTTTGGACCGTAACATGGATGTATATATTTCTTGGCTACGTGTTTTCGGGGTGGTGAATTTTTGTTCGAATAAATCACGCTCTTTGGGTGATAGATACTGCATCTGTTCATATATTTTTCGCTGCTCCTTTAATTCTTTGAGCTCTGCTGCATGTTCGTAACAGATTTCTTTTTCATTCGGTTTCTTCTTCTTTTCCGTGCTTTTTTTGGGCCGTTTCTTCAATTCGCCAATTTCTGTATCCATTCTCTATTGTATCATAAGATATTTCATTTTTCGAACAATAAACGATCAACGGCGGTTCTGACACAAAAAATACGATGTGCGATTACACCCGCGATCAACAAACCGACTAAAGTAACGAGAAAATTTATGTTACAGAATTTTGATAAAAGAATTGCAAAAATCACGGTAAATAAAAAATCGACGATGGCGATTCCCATAAAACGGTATGCATGAACTCCTTCATTCGGTTTACCAAACATGTCTCTATATTTGCATAGATTTTGCATATTTGGTATATAATAGTCTTGGAAAATAAATTACGGTCATTAATGCAGTGAACTACCAAAATAATAATTTATTGAATAACTACATAAATGGTAAAGCGAAAGCTAAAGATAAAACGATATAAAAATATATGGTATATATTATTTAGCGATAAAAATGTCAACAAAGACGATTGAACCCATACTCGAGCCAAATGATAAACGCTTCGTTATGTTTCCAATCGAATACCCCGACATATGGGAAATGTATAAAAAACAGATGGATTGTTTTTGGGTCGTGAATGAGGTGGATGTGTCGAAAGATTTGAAGGACTGGGCTACATTGACACCCGATGAAAAACATTTTATATCAATGACATTGGCATTTTTCGCTGCCTCCGATGGAATTGTTTCGGAGAATCTGGCGGTGCGGTTTATGAATGATGTACAGATTTCAGAAGCACGCGCATTTTATAGTATGCAGATTTTCATGGAGAATATCCACTCGGAGATGTATAGCATTTTGATTGATACTTATATTAGTGATTCGATAGAGAAGGACCGATTGTTCAATGCGATTTCCAATTTTCCGTCGATTCAGCGTAAGGCGGAATGGGCGAAGAAATGGATCGGCGATAATCGATCCTCCTTTGCATCCAGATTGGTTGCTTTTGCCGCGATCGAGGGGGTGCATTTTTCCTCGAGTTTTGCATCGATCAATTGGATCAAGCGAAGGGGATTGATGCCTGGTCTTGTGTTTAGCAACAGTCTTATATCGCGTGATGAATCCATGCATACGGATTTCGCGGTTCTTCTATATAGCAAATTGAAGAATCGGTTGTCGAAGAAGCGTGTTCATGAGATCATTCGTGAAGCGGCGGAAATCGAGAAGGAATTCACCACAGAGGCGATTCCGTGCCGTATGATCGGGATGAATTCGGTATTGATGTGTCAATATATCGAATTTGTAGCGGATCGTTTATGTCTACAGCTCGGGTATGATAAAATCTATGGATCGGTGAATCCGTTTGATTTTATGGAGTTGATTAGTATTGAATCGAAGGTGAATTTTTTCGAGCGTACGAATTCGGAATATGCTTTGGCGAATAAGACAGTGGATGACAATGTGTTCGATTTTACGTCCGCATTCTAATTATTACACACATACACCACTACATAATATATAATTTTATTTTTACGAAATAAAATTATCAAGTCATTGTATGTGCTTTAGTTCCGGCGTTTCCATATTTACCTTTGTAATTGGTCTGGTATTTTCTGTTTTACTGATTACATATGGAAATCCTAAATATAGTGTAGAAAATAGAGTAACCGATATATTTTTTATCTTCATTTCGCTGATTCAATTTATGGATTTTTTATTTTGGATGGATATACAAAATAAATATGGAATCAACCGGTTTACTACAATTGTGGGACCGATTCTAAATGTTTGTCAACCGACAATACTTTATTTGATAAAATATTTTTATTTTAGGCCCAATCTATTTCTATTGGAAAATATGACGGTTGCAATATTGAATGTATTGTATTTTATTTACTTTATCACGATGTATGTCAAATTTTTATCAAATGAAAAAATGATAACCGGCGTTAAACATGGTCATCTAGATTGGACTTGGCTAAAATATTCAAATCGCTATTTTTATGTAATATTATTAGGTATCAATCTGTTTT
>Ga0209188_1001502_pt1 | contig 18577 bp, 13 predicted proteins | sample C_130625_EF_Meta_FD_187307 | JGI IMG/M metagenome (GOLD analysis project Ga0209188, IMG submission 187307) | Freshwater microbial communities from Lake Croche, Canada to study carbon cycling - C_130625_EF_MetaG (SPAdes) (version 2) | ecosystem: Environmental > Aquatic > Freshwater > Lake... | reverse complement strand
GTCCCCGTTCCATCGTGTCGCCCGATTGTCGCCGCGTATTGTGTCCGTTAGGGTGCGTCATTGCTCTCCGGCTGAGTTTAGCGTTTAACGAACCTGCCGTGCAAAACAAAGTCAGCAGTCAAATCGACCGCTGACTCAGATGCTTTACCACGTATTGACTAGCCGAGAGCAGATTTCAGCAGGCCAGGAACATCAATCGTTCGATCGGCGACCTGTGCCCCGGCGGCCAGCAGGGCGTCCACTTTGCCCTGCGGCGTACCGGTGTTCCCACTGATGATGGCGCCAGCATGTCCCATGCGCTTTCCGGGAGGAGCCGTGCGTCCACTGATGAAGCCAACGACCGGCTTCTTCATTGTTTTGATGAACTCGCACGCCGTTTCCTCGTCGCTGCCGCCAATTTCACCAACCATGACAACGGCCTTGGTTGCGGGATCAGCCTCAAACATCTCCATCACTTCGATAAACCGAGTCCCTGGCAGCGGATCTCCGCCAATCCCGACGCAGGTGGTTTGGCCCAAACCGTGATTGGTCATCTCATTGACGATCTCGTACGTGAGGGTGCCGGAACGGGAAACCATTCCGATCGGTCCCGGAGTGAAAATATGACCAGGCATGATGCCCATCTTGCACTCGCCTGGAGTAATGATGCCGGCGCAGTTCGGTCCGAGTAAGCGAGAAGTGCCGTTATCTCGAATGCGATTGACCATTCGAATTTCGTCATGGATCGGTAGCCAGTCACTGATGCAAGTGATGAACTTAATCCCGGCCGCTTCGCTTTCCAGAACCGAGTCGGCCGCAAATGGGCCGGGCACGAAAATGATGGCGGCATCTGCTTGCGTTGCCGCCTGGGCGTCAGCTACGGAATCAAATACTGGAAGGCCGAGGTGGGTAGTGCCACCTTTGCCGGGGGTAACGCCACCGACAACTTTAGTGCCGTACGCGATCATTTGCTCCGTGTGGAAGCTGCCTTCTTTGCCGGTCATGCCGCATACAATCACCCGCGTGTCGCGGCCAACGAGAATCGCCATCCCCATGAGGATACCGGTCTCGCACCGATACGGACACGTCTCCCTTGTCATTCTTTCGTCTGGTTTCGAATTCGTTTCCGCATATTCGCCGTGATACCTTGCAAATGGTTGCGATGCCGGGTAAGTTTGATTTCGGTAGTGCCAACGCCGAGTCTCCGTAAGGAGAGCGGGGGAACCGTAACTTAGGGGTGAATGAAGGGGAAACCCTTCTAGGGTCAGCTCTCGACCCGAATCCGACAGCTAACCTCGTAGGCGTGCAGAGTGAACCGCGACTAAAGTTTGAAATGACTTTGGCGAGTCAAAGGCGACTTGAAAAAGCGGAAGTGCAATTGCAGGCAGCCAGATTGTGTCGGCGACAGAAACTCGATTTAGGATCGAACAGCGTTGTTCGTGGAGTCGAGCGGAGTCTACGCGCAAGTACCTCCTGTCCAAGGTGCCTTCGCAAGAGGGCACCTGACTCCTTGGCCGGCTTAAGTTCGCATCATTGTCTCCGCTTTGGTTTATAGATTCTTCCTCCAGGCGGTACATTCTTATGGATGGCTAAGTCCACTCCCGGCGTGAGATTTGCGGAAGTAACCCGAGAATCATCCGAAACCCGCGTTGACGTCGTAATCGATCTCGACGGCGGCCGCCGGCAAGACGTGAATACCGGCGTGGGCTTTCTCGATCACATGATTCAGCTCATGGCATTCCATGGGCACTTTGATCTCGGGCTCACATGCGAAGGGGATCTCAAGGTGGACGATCACCACTCCGTTGAAGACTGCGGCATCGTCATGGGGCAGGCTCTGGCCCGGGCATTGTCAGACGACCATAACATTGCGCGTTACGCTTCGAATCACACCGTCATGGATGAGGCACTCGTTCTGGTGGCACTGGATATTTCTGGTCGGGGAATGGTCACTTTTAACGTCGATTGGAAGCGGGAGAAGTTGGGTGATCTTAGTACGGAGTGTATTCGCGAGTTTTTCCGGGCATTTTCCACGCATAGCGGGATCTCCGTGCACATCCATAAAATTGCCGGTCTAAACGACCATCACGTTGCTGAAGCCATCTTCAAGGGCTTTGGCCAGGCGATTCATGCCGCAACTCGTACCACGGAACGTCCCAAAGGGGCCAGTACCAAGGGAACGCGGGATTAAGCGTCGTTCGTGAGCAGCTCATCTGTCACTCGCATCCTGGATTACGGGGTCAACAATCTAAATTCTGTTGAGAAAGCGGTGCGCTACCTAGGCCACACCGCCAAGATTTCCACGAGTATCGGAAAGGCAGATCGTCTCATCATCCCGGGGGTAGGAGCATTCGCGGAAGCGATGCGGGCGCTGACTCCGATCGCCGATGAGATTCGGGAATTTGCAGCGTCGGGGCGTCCAATTCTCGGGATTTGTCTGGGCCAGCAGCTGCTGATGGACGGCAGCGATGAACATGGGCAATCCACCGGTTTAGGGTTAGTGCCGGGCTGGGTGAAGTACCTCCCCAAATCCGCCGGTCTGAAGGTTCCGCACATGGGTTGGACACCGGTGAAGTTCATCGAAAATAGTGAACTGGGCAGGGAAGTGGGGGCGACGGAATGTGTCTATTTCGTCCATTCGCTCTACTGCGAATGCGCCGACGCCCAGTCAGTTGTGGCAACTGCCGACTACGGAATCACATTCTGCGCCGCTCTGCGACACGATAACGTTTGGGGTACGCAGTTTCACCCGGAGAAGAGTGGGAAGGTTGGACTAAGAATTTTGGAGAATTTTCTCTCGTGGAATTGATTCCCGCCATTGATATTCGGGGCGGCCAAACCGTTCGCCTTTTGCACGGAGACTACGAGCGAGAAACGATTTACGATCTTGACCCCGTCCAGGTGGCGCGCGATTTTGTTGCCGCCGGCGCATCCTTGATTCACGTCGTGGACCTAGATGGAGCCAAGTCAGGCTATCCCGTAAACGTGGATACGATTCGTGGTGTGGCACAAGTGGAGGGCGCAAGCATTGAACTAGGCGGTGGAATTCGGACCCTGGACGATGTTCGATTGGCCCTCGACTTGGGGGTAACTCGAGTCGTTTTGGGAAGTGTTCTGCTGAAGAACCCCTCGATAGCAAGGGAGGCCTTCCGTGAGTTTGGGGAGCAGATTGTGGCGGGGATCGACGCCCGGAACGGAATGGTGGCTACCGAAGGGTGGTTGGACGATTCTCATGTTTCCGCGGCGGATTTAGTCCGAGAGATGACCGCAGCGGGTTGTCGCCGGTATATCGTAACGGACATCGCTACTGATGGGACGTTGACAGGACCGAATCCCGGGTTTATTGCCGAAATGATTGCAGCCACTCCTTATGCCGTCATCGCATCGGGAGGCATCGGCCAGTCGGCCGATTTCGATTGCCTTCTCGCGTTGGATCCACCGCCGGAAGCCGTCATCGTGGGCCGGGCAATTTACGAGGAAAAAATTAACCTCAAATTCTGCATTGAAATGCTTCGCCAGAGGTCTAGGTCCGCTTCGGGCTCCGCAATATAATAGGCCCGTGGGGAACATACCGCCGGGAATGTACGTGCTGGCCGGGATTCTTGCATGCATGATTTTCGTGCTCGCAATAATCGTAATTGCGCTGGGGCACCAACAGAAGATGGCCGCCCTGCAGAATCGTCAAGATGACGAGGCAAAACAACCTGCCCTCGATGCCAATCAGGCTTCCGAGTTGATTGCCGTCAGGAAAGAACTAGCGGAATTGAAGGCGATGCTTCACATGCAAATGATCGCTAACGATAGTCTCCCTCGAATGTCCTCAGGGGCAAATGAGCGCGATTCAGACGGGGTTCGGGAGCGACTCGAAGCAAAGTAAAGTCCAACTCAGAAGGCACGCCACTGGTACTACTCGACGGAATCGAAGCTGGGCCCAAATCTGGGTTATCCCAACTCTCTACGGGCCCAAAGTCCGAACGGGTTTGGGAAACCCTTACCGTTATCCTATACTTATCGGGTGCCGCCCATTGATCCAGGCTTAGTTGCTGTTGCCCTCATATTTGGCTTACCCATCGTCGCGGTTCTCACCAGCCATCAACAAAAGATGGCCGCGATCATTCACGGTCGAAACCAGGGCCAAAACTCGGGAGAAATGGAGGCGATGCGCCACGAGATCAATGAGCTGAAGCAACTCATTCATCAACAAACCATCGTGACCGACAACCTCACCCAATTGGTATCGAAATCGGCTTGGAATCAGCCGGTACCGGCGGCAAAATCGACCGAATACACGTCAAACTTTGACTCGTTGACGACGCGGTAGCAAACTGCGCGGGCCATCTCCTGTGATAGAAAAAAATGATTAGTGAAGGCGTCCTGGCATTATTGATCCCGATCGCGGCTCTGTGCATTCCGATCGTGGCCATCCTCACGTCCCATCAACAAAAGATGGCGAATCTGTTCGCTCAGCAAGCGCAGGGCAAATCACAACTTATGTCCGATGAGCTAAATGCCCTCCGCCGCGAGGTTATGGAACTCAAATCACTGGTCCACCAACAGGCTATCGCCATCGATAACTTGGCTCGGCCAGCCACCACTTCCGTCAGTCCTGGGTTCACAACCATGCCTCCGGCACCGGTAGCGGAAGGTGCCAGCACGTCGATCTATTGACCGTCTCGCGGCGCTTTTCCAGATATTACGATTTCACGGAATATTAATCGAGATGTCTTGACCATCGGCGAGATATCCCGGGTAATATGCATGTTCGCCTAAATGTGTCCTCACACTTTCGCGAAAGATATCCATGAGAGTCATCCAGCCCTCCGCGAAGCGGATTGGACGTCAGCTTGACGTTCCGAACCTTATCGAACTCCAGCTTAACTCCTATCGATGGTTTTTGGAAGAGGGTCTTCCGGAACTCTTCAAGACTTTTAGTCCCATCTATGACTTCACGGGTTCCAATTTTATTGAACTGGTGAGTTTCACGCTGGGCGAGCCGAAGTACTCCCTGCAGGAATGTCGCGACCGCGATATGACCTTTGAAGCCCCGATCAAGGCGATTGTTCGCTTTGGCGGTAAAGAGCGGGAAGTCATTGAGTCCGAGGTCTATCTCGGCGATCTTCCGTTGATGACCGACAAGGGCACGTTCATCATCAATGGTCGAGAGCGCGTCATTGTCTCTCAGCTCAGCCGTTCGCCAGGTCTTTACTTTGAAGAAGGCGTGGACAGCTCGATGCAGGTCATCGTGTCGGCTCGCGTCATTCCCACCGAAGGTCCGTGGTTGGAAGTGGATAGCGATGCCAATTTCGTGGTTCGCACCCAGATCAGCCAGACTAAGAAGCTGCCTCTCACGCAGATGATGAAGGCGCTTTACTACTTCGAAAAGGGTCGTGGACGCATGCCCGCCCTCATTGGAGAATCGGTCGGTAAGCGAATTGCCGAGCAGGTGCTAGATCCCGAAACGGGCGAAGTCCTGGTCGAAGTTGGCACCATCTTCTCTGCCGAAGCTTTGGAGGCGCTCACTCCCGAGCAGCGACTGATCGAAACCAAGGTCGAGGAGCCGTTCGCCAATAACGACGATATCGTTCGGTACTTCACCAAGCACGTTACGCTGGAGAATCCCGACGAAGAAACCCTCGTGGGCAAGCGACTCGTCGAGGACTACTACATCAACGGCAACCTGATCGCCAAGAAAGACGAGAAGTTGGATGTTGCGACGGCCAAGCTCATTGCCGCCGAGTCGCCCGCGATTCTGCCGGTGGTCGATTTCCTCTACCTGGCCGAAGCTACGCTGGAAGCTGACACCACGAATACCGCCCGAGAAGCGGTGATGGACATCTACAAGCGACTTCGCCCAGGTGAGGCCGCCAACGAAGATGCCGCCAAGCAGCTGATCTACGGTCTGTTCTTCGATATCAAGCGATACGATCTCGGAAAGGTGGGTCGCCGGTTCTTGAACCAGAAGCTGGGTCTAAATGTCCCGCTTCACATCCGCAACCTCACCTGCGATGACCTCGCCGCGATCATGTACGCCATGTTGCCGTACGTCAAGCGAGAATCGGAACGTGATGACATTGATGACCTGAAGAACAAGCGCGTAAAGAGCGTGGGTGAGCTGCTGCAAAGTCAGCTTCGCCTCGGCTTCGTGCGAATGGAAAAGGTTGCCCGAGAGCGAATGACCTCAACCGATCAGGAAAACCTCCTGCCCGGCATCATTCTTTCGGTCAAGCCGATTTCGGCTTCCATCAAGAGCTTCTTCAGCAGCAACCAGCTCAGCACCTTCATGGATCAGACGAATCCGCTGTCGGAAATCACCAACAAGCGGCGTCTTTCCAGCCTCGGCCCCGGTGGCCTGCAACGAACCAGCGCCAAGCTGGAAGTTCGCGACGTTCACCGTTCGCACTACGGTCGAATCTGTCCGATCGAAACTCCGGAAGGTCCGAACATCGGTCTTATCTCCCAGCTCACCACCCACGCCCGGGTTGACGAGTTTGGTTTCATCAGCACCCCGTACCGTGTCGTGAAGAACGGCCACGTGACCGAAGAGGTGATTTACATGACCGCCCAGCAAGAGCGCGGTCAGTTGGTCGCTCCGGCTGACGTTCGCGCCGACGCTAACGGTCTCATCATCACCGAGCGCGTCCAGGCCCGATCCGCCGGTGCGGACATCGGTGGTGCCAGCTACCCGACCGTCAGTCGCGATCGCATCGAACTGATGGACGTGGCTCCGGTGCAAATTATTTCGGTTGCCACCTCGCTCATTCCGTTCCTTGAGAACGACGACGCGAACCGTGCGCTCATGGGCGCCAACATGCAACGCCAGGCCGTACCGTGCTTGCGGTCCGAACGACCGCTGGTTGGTACCGGCTACGAGCGCGTGGCGGCGGTTGACTCCGGCGCGGCGGTGATTGCCCTCGCCGATGGCGTCGTGGAATCGGTTACGTCCCTCGAAATCAAGGTTCGCCAAGACGATGGCACCCTGCGCGTCTACGAACTGATGCACATGGTGCAGAGCAACAAGTCGACTTGTTTCACTCACCGACCCGTGGTGGATCTCAATCAGCGCGTGCTGAAAGGTGACCCGCTTGCCGACGGCGCCTGCTGCGACAACGCGGAAATCGCGCTCGGCAAGAACTTGCTAGTCGCGTTTATGCCGTGGAACGGATACAACTACGAAGACGCGATCCTCATCTCTGAGCGATTGGTGAAGGATGACGTCTTCACGTCCATCCACATCGAGCGCCATGAGGCAGAAGCAGTTGACACCAAGCTGGGACCCGAGGAAATCACTCGCGATATCCCGAACGTCGGTGAAGATGCGCTGAAGGATCTGGACGAGAACGGCATTATCCGTATCGGCGCTGAAGTGCGACCGGAAGACATTCTGGTCGGTAAGGTGGCTCCGAAGGGGCAGGTAGAAATGACCGCCGAAGAGCGACTCATCATCGCCATCTTCGGTAAGAAAGCCGAAGAAACGCGCGACGTCTCGCTGCGGTTGCCGCACGGCGAAAAGGGAACGATCATCGACGTCAAGGTCTTCAGCCGCTACAAGTACCTCTCGCCCAGCATCAACAAGATCTACAAGGAATCTAAGAAGCGTGAGCGACTGGTTTGCGACATCACCGAGGAGAATCTCATGCAGATTCCCGGTGACGAGTTGCCGGCCGGTACGAACATGACCGTTCAGGTTTACGTCGCCCAGAAGCGAAAGCTGATGGTCGGTGACAAGATGGCCGGACGCCACGGAAACAAGGGAGTTATCTCCAAGGTTCTTCCCGTGGAAGATATGCCCTACCTTGCCGACGGAACTCCGGTGGACATCGTCTTGAACCCGCTTGGTGTACCTAGCCGAATGAACATCGGTCAGATCCTCGAAACCCACCTGGGTTACGTGGGCAAACACCTCGGCGTCGAGTACAAGTGCCCGGCATTCGAAGGCGCGACCGAGACGGAAATCTTGTTCGAAACCCGTCGCCTCGCCGATCACATGCGTGGTCAGTCACTGGCGGCCTACATGAACGCGGAACTCGGGCTAAACATCCGGTTCGAGCGTGATGATAGCTTCGAGGTCATGATGGCCAAGGTCGAATCGCGACTGCGGGAGCTCGGTATCAACGGTCTGGAGCGCGTGTCTCGCACCGTCGCCGCCTCGCCGGTAATGTCCATCGGAGAACTCGCCGAAATCGACGTTGAGAACTTCGTAACGGAGATTCCGGAAGATGAAGAGAACGAGGAAGCGTACGCCGCTCCCGATGAGCTCTACACGAACATCCTCGCCCGCATCGAGAAGAACGTGTTCGCCCGCGCCGGTATCGATCCCAAGAGCGCCAAGAGCTGGATCAGCGACGGTCTGACCGGCGATTTGGTTCCGAACCCGATCACGGTCGGCATGATCTACATGCTGAAGCTCGAGCACTTGGTCGACGAGAAGATTCACGCCCGTTCCATCGGCCCCTACTCGCTCGTCACCCAGCAGCCGCTCGGTGGTAAAGCGCAGTTCGGTGGTCAGCGGTTTGGTGAAATGGAAGTGTGGGCCCTGGAAGCCTACGGTGCGGCATACACGCTGCAGGAACTTCTCACAATCAAGTCGGATGACGTCAACGGACGCGTGAAGGCATACGAAAGCATCGTAAAGGGCGAGCCACTCGCCGAACCCGGTATTCCCGAAAGCTTCAAGATTCTGGTGAACGAACTTCGTTCGCTCGGTCTTAAGGTCTCCGTGGAAGACGCAGACAACAAGGAACTTCCGCTTAAAGATCTGGAAGAACTGACCAACGGCGGCGATGACAATCGTCTCGCCCGCAGCGTCGGCTTCTTCAACTAACCAAACAACTTTCTCGGGGTCAGCGATGGCCCCCATTACCGCACGGCGAAACTAAAACAAACGAACTCATGGCAGAAGCAACTCTGTTCGACAAAATCCGTATCGGCATTGCCAGTGGCGAGGACATCATTTCCTGGTCCCACGGCGAGGTCAAGAAGCCGGAAACCATTAACTACCGTACGTTCAAGCCCGAACGCGACGGACTTTTCTGCGAGAAAATTTTCGGCCCTACTAAGGACTGGGAATGTACTTGCGGTCGCTACAAAAAGATTAAGTTCAAGGGCATCGTGTGCGAACGCTGCGGAGTGGAAGTTACCCGCAGCAAAGTGCGACGCGAGCGAATGGGCCACGTGGAACTCGCCGCGCCGGTTTGCCACATCTGGTACCTGAAGGGCGTACCGTCCCCGCTGAGCCTTCTCCTGGATATCGGTCCTAAGCTGCTCGAAAAGGTTATCTACTTCGCCAGCTTCATCATCATCGATATCGACACGGAAAAGATCCAGGAAGCCCTGCCTCTCATTCGCGTTGCCGTTGAGGTTGAGAAGAAAAAGATCCAGTTGCAAATGCGCGAGCTGGAAGAAGAGTCGTTCACCCGCTTCGTGGATGACCTCAACAACAACCGCGACGAGTACGACGAAATTTACGTCCGAGAGCGCGCCAAGGCCATTAACGACCGCGTCAAGGCCGAGTATCGCGACGCCGATGACCGCCTGAAGGACCTCGATATCGCCGTCGAAATCCTCGGCAAGCTCGAGAAGAATCAGCTCATTGACGAAGACAAGTACCGCGCCGTCAGCAAGTTGCTGTACAGCGTTGGCGACTCCTTGGGTCAGAACTTCAGTGGCCTCGTCCGTGCCAACATCGGCGCCGAAGCCATCAAGGAACTGCTCACCCGCATCGACCTCGAAACGCTGGCCCGCGGCCTGCGCCAAGAAATCGTCATGACCACCAGTCAGCGACGAGCCCGTGCCATCAAGCGCCTGGAGGTCACCGAAGCCCTCATCTACTCCAAGTCTCGACCGGAGTGGGCGATCATGGACACCATCCCGGTCATTTCGCCGGAACTGCGACCCATGGTCCAGCTCGACGGTGGTCGCTTCGCCACTTCGGACCTCAACGATCTTTACCGACGAATCATCAACCGAAACAACCGGTTGAAGAAGATCATCGAGATCCACGCGCCGGAAAGCATCATCAACCACGAAAAGCGACTGCTTCAAGAAGCCGTCGATGCGTTGATTGATAACGGTCGCCGCGCCCGCCCGGTGGTTGGTTCCAACCAGCGCCCGCTCAAGTCGCTCAGCGACATGTTGAAGGGTAAGGAAGGCCGCTTCCGAAAGAACTTGCTCGGTAAGCGCGTGGACTACTCTGGACGATCCGTTATCGTGGTCGGCCCGCACCTTAAGCTGCACCAAGCCGGTCTGCCTAAGGAGATGGCACTCGAACTCTTCAAGCCCTTCGTTATGAAGTCGCTGGTGGAGAAGAAGGTCACCCAGAACATCAAGACCGCCAAGCGGATGATCGACCGAATGCACCCGGCCGTATGGGACGGACTGGAAGAGGTGATTAAAGAGCACCCGATCCTCCTGAACCGTGCTCCCACGCTTCACCGACTCGGTATTCAGGCGTTCGAGCCGATCCTGGTCGACGGTAAGGCGATCCAGGTTCACCCGCTGGTTTGTAACATGTACAACGCGGACTTTGACGGCGACCAGATGGCCGTCCACATTCCGCTGGGTACCGAGGCCCAGGCCGAAGCCCGCGTTCTGATGCTCAGCACCCAGAACCTCTTCTCGCCGGGAGACGGTCGTCCGACTTGTGCGCCGGTGCAGGACATCATTCTCGGCAACTATGCCCTCACCTTCGTTAGCAAGGAAGCCAAGAAGTCGCTGGATGCCGCCCTCAAGGCCCACGGCGAAGATCCGGAAAAGAATCCCGCTCCGTACGTCTACGCCAGCCCGGATGAGGCCATCTTTGGCATCGAAAACCCGGTTAAGGAGCAGCGAATTGCCCTCAACGACCCGATTCGGGTTCGTCTCACCCGCCCGGTGTACCGACCCGATGCCGAAGTCGCTTTCCGCGACGCCGCCACCGGTAAGGAGTACTTCAAGCAGGTTACGATCAACGAAGACGGCGAAGAAAGGGAAGAGCTAACGGCCTACGATCAGGAATTTGAGACGGTTGTGGTTTCCGCAACGCCCGGACAGCTGATTCTGAACCAGATTCTGCCGTTCCCGATGCGCTATTCCGATGAGTTCTTGAACGTGGTGCTCACCAAGAAGGCGCTCTCCACGCTGATTCTGGACTGCCATCGCCGCGCCGGCATGGGAGCCACCATCAAGCTGCTGGACGACATGAAGGACATGGGATTCCGCTGGGCCACTCGATACGGCCTCAGCGTTGCCCTTACCGACATGGATCCGCCGGAAAAGCGCGAAGAAATGATCACGGCCGCCGACGACGCGTCCAACAAGATCACCGCCAACTTCCGCCGCGGCATGCTCTCGTATAACGAAATGACGCGATCCCTTACGGATCTGTGGCAGACCACCTATAACGAGATCGGCGCCGCCATCGTGGAAGGCCTCCACGAGTTCAACCCACTCAACATCATCACCGTATCCGGTGCCCGTGGTTCCATTAAGCAGCTGGCTCAGCTCGCCGGAATGCGCGGCCTCATGTTGAACCAGTTCAACGAAACGATCTATGAGTTGCCGGTTAAAAGCTCCTTCCACAAGGGCCTTAACATGCTGGAGTACTTCGTAACCACCCACGGTGCCCGTAAGGGTCTGGCCGATACTGCTCTTCGAACGGCAGACGCGGGCTACCTCACGCGACGTCTCTGCGACGTCGCCCAGGACGTCATCGTCAAGGCCGTTGACTGCGGCACCACCGAAGGCATCTATGCCCGCCGAATCGTGGACCAGGGCCAGGCGATTGAAGAGATCGTGGACCGCATCGTCGGTCGCGTCTCGCTGACTGTCATCACCGATCCCGAAACCGGCGAGCAGCTCACCGGCTACCAGACGCCGATCTCGCGCGATGCCGCCATCCGCATCAACAAGATCGAGCACAAGTACGTGGAGGAATACAACGCGGCTGACGATGAAGCCGGTCGCAATGCGGTCAGCGATCGATACCGAGAGTTCGGTTTCGAAGCCGACGAGCATGGCTACCTTAGCGTGTTCATCCGGTCGCCCCTTACCTGCGAACTAAGCCAGGGCATCTGCTCGCACTGCTACGGTACCGACCTTTCCACCGGCAAGCTGGTGGATATCGGAGTTGCCGTTGGCATCATCGCCGCGCAGTCGATCGGCGAACCGGGTACTCAGCTCACCATGCGGACGTTCCACACCGGTGGCGTGGCGGGTTCGGCGACCATCGCTCGAACCAACCAGTACAAGACCGGTAAGTTCATCCGTCAGTTCATGGAAGACTTTGCCACCGCAACCGACACGGATATGAAGCAATTCGATCCGACCAAGTTGCTGGAAACTCAGGAGAGCATCGTCAAGTCCTTGTTCATGAAGGGCGACGCGCCGCTCACCATCGAGTCGGAAGAGCTCGATCCCAACGACGCGAAAGCGAAGCGCAAGATCGATCGGCAAACCAAGGCTGCCCAAAAGGCCGCCGATAAGGCCGATAGCGATAGCCGAAAGATGTGGGAAAAGAGCCGAAAGGTGTTCTTCTACTCCTGGACGGGTCAGTCCAGCGGTATCGTCCGCGTCGAAGAAATCTTCGAAGCGCGACGCCAGCCGCGTGGTAAGGCCATTATCTGCCCGGTCACCGGTTTGGTCCGCGAGATTCGCGAATCCAGCTTCGGTCGGTTTGTGATTGTCGAAGCCACCGTACCCGCCACCGGCGCCGTGAAGGATGCCTACATCGGCGACCTACAAGCCTGGCCGACCAACGATCTGGGCGAGTACGAAGGCGGGCTGCACAAGCTCGTGGGTCAAAAGCTCACCACCGCCGCCATCGCCGTGCTGAAGAAGGCTGAGATCGCCAACATCAACGTGTTCTATCCCATCCTGGTCCCGCCAAGTGGAAACTTGCCGGTTAAGGTCGGTAGCCGCGTGATCAAGGGCGACCCGCTCACCTACGGTCCGCGCGATCCGCACGAAGTGCTAGAACTGGCTGGTGCCAACTCGGTTTACGACTACTTTGTCGAAAACCTGCAGGAAGTCTATAAGAGCCAGGGCGTCGACATCAACGACAAGCACGTTGAAGTCATCATCCGCCAGATGCTGCGAAAGCGACAGGTCAAAGAGCCGGGCGACACGCCGTTCCTTCCGGGACAGATTGTCGACCGATTCACCTTCCAGCGCGCCAATGAGCAGGTTCGAGAACTCATCGATTCCGGCACGAAAATTCGCTACACCGACCCCATTACCGGGCAAGATGTAGAGCGCGATCCAAAGGAAGCCACGGCCACGTGGATTCTCCTCGGTATCACCGAAGCTTCGCTCGCTACCGATTCGTTCCTCTCCGCCGCCTCGTTCCAAAAGACCACCCGCGTCCTCACCGAAGCGGCCGTCCGCGGAAAGAAGGATATGCTGGTTGGCCTCAAGGAGAACGTCATCATCGGTCGCCTCATCCCGGCCGGTACCGGTGTCAAGAGCTACCGAGAGATCCAAGTGGACGTCCAACGCGGACCAAGCTGGAGCACGGAGTCGCTCGCGAACCTCGTCCAAGCCGACGAGTCCGAGATCCAAGACACCTTCGGAGCCCTCAGCTTCGGCAGCCTAGCCGAAATGGCCGCCGCCGAAGAAGAGTAAATCGGAAAGTCAAATCGCAAAAATTGCGGGGGAGTGAAAACTCCCCCGCTATTTTTTCATCCCGAACGTCTCCGCTGCGGCTCTAGCTTGTCTGCTTCGTTAAGCGATTTATGAGGTAAGTGCGGAACTATTCCCCCGGCTGAATCCCTACAGGATTGCCGCGATGAATTCTTGGGATTTGGTGTCCAGGGCGGTTTTGTCAGTGATTTCGAACCGATTGCCGTCAACGTCGATCAGCATGATGTGAACTGGCGATAGCCACTGGGCGTTTTCCTGCAAATTTTGGGTCACGAAATCTCGCCGACCCCGGTTGGTGTCCACTGTCCAGTAGGTTGCTCCGAACTCGGTCTTAGCGTGAACCACGCGGGCGATATCGGCCGTCAGGTACCGGCGGTAAAGCTCGGCGTCTACCGCGACTTTTGAATCGGCGGGTAGGGAGGCTGGGTCCGGAATGGTCGTGATCTCATCGCCCTTACCGTCCAGCAGCGACAGGTACTTCTCCGGGTGAGAAAGCGGGGCCGCCCAAACGGGCTTCACCGTCGGGTACGAGCGATCTTCACCTACCGTCATACGGAGGCGATCTTTGGGATGATAAAAAAGTTGAAGGTCAGTGGCGTTCATGAGAGGAGGCGGGCGAGGGTTTCTCGCCCGATGGATGTAGGCATCAAGGCTTACCGGATTTCTACGTAGGCAACGGGGTGGCCAAACAGCAAGCGCACCGCAACGGCGCGCAAACCGTCCTCCAAGCCGCAAGCCTGGTAGCGCGGTTCTACAACCGGAGCCTGTAGAATCGCCGAATGGTCAAGGTAGGTAACTTCAATCTGCCCCAGCGCTTCCTTTTCAGATAGCAGTTCAAGCCGAACTCCGTTCGGTATCGAGTGAAGTTGAACGACGAAGCCAAACATCGCCAAGAGCCCTTCGCTGGCGCGCAGAGACTCCATTGCGGTTCGCACGTCGGTGACGCGAGAAACCGCCGGCTCGGGCAGGATGGTGGTTTTTTCTAGGGTGGGCATTGTCTTGTTGGTTGTCTCTTTGATCGATGCCCGATCCCGTTGCCGCTGTCTAGCGGTCAGTCAGGAAAGGGCGTAGCGACGATGTCGGGCCTTTTCTGCGGTGATTTTCATGAGTGAAACCTCCTTTGGTTTGTAAGAGGGAGCGAAAGATTTCGCTCCGTAATGATGTCGTTTGACCTTGCTATAAATCAAGGTCACTAGGTCGTTTTGAAGCCGGACTAGTCTCCGATTCCGATAATTTCTTGCACGGCCGATTGCGTCTGGACTAAGTCGTAAAACTTGCCCTGCTTCTCCATCAGCTCAGCGTGAGTGCCAATTTCGGCGATCTCGCCTTTCTCCAAAACGATAAGCCGCGAGGCATTTCGCAAGGTGGAGAGTCGGTGCGCAATGGCAAATGTTGTCCGACCCTTAATGAGTCGTTGAATGGCTTCCTGAATCTGTTTTTCCGTCTCCACGTCTACCGACGAGGTCGCTTCGTCCAGAATCAGCACCTTCGGATCGTGCAAAATCGCCCGGGCAATCGAGATGCGCTGACGCTCGCCGCCGCTCATCTTGCCGCCGCGCTCGCCGACCATCGTGTCGTAACCATCGGGCTTCGACAAGATGAAGTTGTGCGCGTTCGCCGCCTTGGCCGCTTCGATGACTTTGTCCAAAGTCGCTTCCGGATTCCCGTAGGCAATGTTCTCGGCGATCGTCCCGTTAAACAAGAAAGGCTCCTGCAACACCACGCCCACCTGTCGCCGCATATCCTGCAGCGCGATGTCGCGATAGTCAATACCGTCAATCAAAATCGTCCCTGCGTCCGGCTCATAGAATCGGCAGATCAGGTTGATCGTCGTGGACTTACCCGCGCCCGATTTACCGACCAGACCGATCATCTCGCCGGGCTTCGCGGTGAACGTGATGTTCTTTAGCACAGGGTTCGATTTGTCGTAGCCAAACCGTACGCCGCTAAACGTCACCTCCCCCTGAATCTCGTGCTTGATGCCTTCCGGTCGGTAGTTCTCCTTGTCGGTGTCAATCACCTCAAAGATTCGTTCCGCCCCCGCCATCGCCCGGCTAAACCACTGGTTGACCTGCGAGAACCACTGCAACGGTCCGTAAACCAGGCCAAGGTACGCGGTAACGCGCCAGAATTCCCCCAGACTCAGCTGACCGTGCATCACCATGGTGCCGCCCACGGTCCAGCAGATTAAACCGCCGAGCGAGGTGAAGAACGACATCGCGCCAAAGATCGTGTACCAGCGTGTGTCGGCACTCACGCCGGCATCGCGCAGTTCGTGGTTCCGATCCTGAAACTTGGCGTACTCCTTGTCTTCGTTGGCAAACACCTTCACCACGCGAATGCCCATGAGGCTCTCGTTCAGCTGGGTGTGGAACCGCGCCCACTTCTGTCCCACCCGGTGAAACATCTGGGACATCGGCTTCCAGAAGAAAGCGCCAATGCCCAAAATGATCGGCACCGGAGCCAAGATACAGGCCGCCAGAAACGCGTTCGTGTAGAACAGGAACCCGATGATTCCCACCAGAGTGAGGCCGTTCAGCAGGAGGTAGGGAACCCCGTCAACCAAAAAGCCCCAAACGCGGTCGGTGTCACTGGTTACACGCGAGGCGATCGCTCCCACCTGCTTCTTATCAAAGAACTGAAGCTGAAGGAACTCAATTGCCCGGTACACGGCCGACCGAAGGTCCGCCGCAATGCGACCGGCCAAGAAGGCAATTGTGCGACCGTTGACCACCTGCAGAACCGAGTTGATCGCCAGAATGGCCAACCACGCCGCCATCAGCGTGTAAAGCTGAGTGAAGTCCCGGCCCTGTTTCAGAACCTTATCGATCAACTGACCTTGGATATAAGGGGGCAGCAGGTTGAGAACGGTGGTTACCAAGGACAAGGTGGCCAAAGCCGCCATTTGCCATCGGTACGGCTGCACAAACGACCCGATGCGTAGCATCGTCTTGCCGCGATTCACGCAAGCGGGACAAATGCCGTCCTTTTCCGGGAGCAGGCGGTTGCACTTGGGACACCGGACCTTTTCTTCCTTAATGTTGATCTCAAGCGGCTGACCCTTGGCCAGTTGCTCAATCCCGCGCGCGGCTTCGCTGAACTTGGCAGCCACGGTCTGGGAGTAACTGATGATCGGTAGCACTTCACCCCCGGTCGTGGTGATCTCCAATCGACCACCGCCCACCAGAGGCTCGTTCCGCGCCGACTTAATTTCGGCGATCGGAATGGTAAACGAAGTGGCGCCGTTGGCTTCGGTAACGCGCACGGTGCCGTTAGCGATTTCCAGGTTGCGAAGAGCAAACTGCCCATCGTCACCAAAATCGCTTTCTAGGCGAATGTCAAATTTTGTATCGTCCGGGATAAGCCCAGACTCGGCACGCACAACTGGTGCGTCAGGCATAGTTTTTTGATCTCCTTGGTGGTTGGAGGCCGTCGCGGTTCGTCAAGCCGCAATTGCCAGGCTTTCGACGTGAGATACCACTTCCGCAGAAGGGCTCGTTAGTTACGATTTGAGGTCTAGCGTTTCTAAATGCCCCGGCAAAGGCGACGCTAAAAGATCAGTGTACTCGGATTCCTTGCTTAGAGAACCGCGAGCCACCAAGCACCGTTACAAAAATATCTGCGGAATCTCCCGCGGTCCATGTCGAAACTCAACTTGGAGAGAACATTGACGCAGGGAGCCCGTAATGCGACTAAACTAGCGACGTGACAGTCCGACCCATTACTCTGGCCGATGAAGAAAAGTTCTTTGATATTCGGGCCGTGGTCTACAACAGCGGAAACCCCATTCCTCCCGAGAATTGGCCGTCGAAATATGGGCGTCACTATGCTGCCATCGAATCCGACCGGGTCGTCGGTGGCTATTCGATTCTGGATCTTCCGACCGTAGTCGGCAACTCGGTCGTGCCCGGTGTGGGTGTGGCGGCCGTGGCGGTTCCGCCCGATGAGCGTGGTGGAGTCGGTACCCGAATGATGAAAGCCTGTGTCCGCCAGTCACGTGAGGAAGGTGCCGCTCTCTCCCAACTATTCGCCTTCCGCGAAACCTTCTATCGTCGCGCCGGATACGAAACGGCTGGTGCGCGCTTAGAAGTAACCGTTCGGGCCGATCGTTTCCCGAAGATCTCGAGTTCGCTCCCCATTCGCCGTCTCGGACCCGATGCCTGGCCGGAGCTCGCTGAATGTCATCGACTATTCACAATGCGGCGGCCGGGAGGAGTCATCCGAACCGGGGAATTGATGTGGGAAAGAATTACCGCCGAAGGGCGTCCGTTGCAAATCTACGCCGCGGGAGACCCCGTGGAGGCGTACGCCGTCGTGGGTCACAAGACGGATTTTTGGTCGGTCGATTCTATTGGCGAAGTGGTTTGGAGCACCCGGGCGGGCTACGAGGCCATTCTCGGCGTACTTCGTGGCATTGCCGTCAACAAGCAGGGACTGAAATGGTTCGAGCCCGCTAATGGCCCCATGAGTACCATCTTTTCCGACCAAGCGGTCGACGTCATGGCGACCCATCCCGCCATGTACCGGGCACTCGACGTGCCCAAACTTCTCGCCACGTTGAGGGCAGAAGTCGAGACAGATTTCACCGTCACGGTCCTTGACGAAACCATTCCTGAAAACACCGGGCCATGGCGAGTCATCGCTCGTCCCGATGAGTGCGTCATCGAAAAATCCAGTGCCGATCCTCACCAATCGCAGATTGTTTTCACCGAAAAGACGTTCATTCAGGCGGTACTGGGGATGCCGAGTTTAGAAGAACTTGCCCAAGATGGTTGGGTCACCGGGGCTAATCCGCTGGCGTTCACCAAGGTTTTCCCGGCCCGAAACGTCTACCTGTTGGAACGGTACTAAGCCCCCATTCCCGCCAGAAACGGTAAATTACTTGGGTGACGATCGATCCTGGGCTCTTTCGCGAGAACGAGCGGACCGCTCCTGGCGGCACCAATCAGCTGGTAACCGTTGGCCCTTGGAAATCCATTCCCGA
>Ga0209188_1001500_pt1 | contig 18587 bp, 15 predicted proteins | sample C_130625_EF_Meta_FD_187307 | JGI IMG/M metagenome (GOLD analysis project Ga0209188, IMG submission 187307) | Freshwater microbial communities from Lake Croche, Canada to study carbon cycling - C_130625_EF_MetaG (SPAdes) (version 2) | ecosystem: Environmental > Aquatic > Freshwater > Lake... | reverse complement strand
GTACGAGCGAACGACTGAAAATCGTTAGGTCGCCGGTTCGATCCCGGCCCAAGCCACTTAGTTACTGTGGAAGTTTTCCTTCAGCTAATCGCTCAGCAAGTGTTGGTGCTTGGGCATCTTTTGGAGAAACTACAACTCCCAAACCACCAATCAAATTCAAATGCCAATCAATGTTTATCTCCGGATCAGTTGGCTGAATTTCGAATTCAAATTCTGGAGAATAAGGCGAACTAAGCAGATATGAGATAGTCGTCTTGTCTTCTAGGGCTAGAAAACCGTGACCAAGACCAGCGCCAATCAATAATGCACGTCCTTCATTTCCTCTTAAATCAACTGTTACATATTTTTTGAAAGTTGGTGAATTAGGGCGAATATCGACAACGACATCGAGTATCGAACCGCTGACACACGTAACCCACTTGGCCTGCCCCTGTGGTGCAAGGCTGTAATGAATTCCTCGAATTACACCTCGCTGGCTTTGAGAAATATTTGCTTGCTGAATCGAAAAATCAATTCCTGTAGCGACTTTAACATCTCCACTCTTAAACCACTCACGGAAGAATCCTCGATCGTCACTCCAAACAGGAGACTCTGCTAACCAAACTCCTTCAATCCCAAGTGGTGTTAATTCCATATTCTTATCCTTCCGCCTTCACTGCAGAAATGATCGCAGGCATCACTTCTTCAAGTGCGATTCGCCAATCCCTCATCGGATTTACTGAAGTTTTCACCCAGGCATCATGACTCAAAACAGAATAAGAAGGTCGCTTTGCTGGGCGTGGATATTCACTTGAGGAAATAGGAACTACGCGATTTGTATCCGCTCCCGCTAATTTGAATATCTCCTGCGCAAACTCGAACCATGTTCCCTGTCCTGAATTGGTACCGTGATAAACACCTGCTGGCGAATTGGACTGTCCCAACTCGACAAGTTGCTTTGCTAAATCCGTGGCAGAAGTTGGTTGACCTATTTGGTCGTTTACAACTCGAACTTCACCATCACTATTGATTGCAAGTCGTGTCATGGTCTTTGCAAAATTCTTACCCCAAGGGCTATACAGCCAAGCGGTTCGAACTACTGTTGTTTTCTCGGAATATGTCCTAATGACTCGAGCTTCTCCATCAGCTTTTGTGCGCCCATAGGCCGATTGAGGATTAATGCTGTCACTTACCTGCCATGGGAATTTACTCTCACCTGAAAAAACATAATCCGTGGAAATATGAATTAACTTGGCTCCACAGTTCTTAGCGGCCAGTGCCAAATTTTCAGCTCCGTCACCATTCACCCTGGAGGCCTCGAGCTCATTTGTTTCAGCTCCATCAACATCTGTCCAAGCGGCACAATTAATTATGACTTTTGGTGACAAATCTGAGACAAAATCTCGAACTATTGGTCCCTGAGTAATATTTAAATCTTTTGAACTCCATGCATTAAACAAGAGCCCCTTCTCGCCAAGCTCTTGCGATACCGCAATCCCCAATTGTCCTGAGCCGCCTGTAATTAACCAAGTCATTTAATAATTAGCGATTCTTAAGTGGCTTCCACCACGCTTCATTATCGCGGTACCACTGAATTGTTTCTCTGAGGCCATCTTCAAACTTGACCTGTGGCTCATAACCCAATTCGCGGTTGATCTTTGTCCAATCAACGCTATACCGAAGATCGTGACCTTTCCTATCCTCCACATATTCAATAGAAGATTCATCGGCACCCATAGCTTCAAGAATAAGTCTTGTAATTTCATTATTGGTTAGCTCGCGACCACCACCGATGTTGTAAGCCTCACCGGATCGACCCTTCATCAAAACAGAATAAATTCCTCGGCAGTGATCGTCAACGTGGAGCCAATCCCGAACATTCTCGCCAGTTCCATACACGGGAACTTTCTTACCCTCAATTAAGTTAGTAATGAAGAGTGGGATTAGCTTTTCTGGGAAATGGTGAGTTCCATAATTATTACTACAGCGTGTGATAACTACATCCATGCCGTGAGTTCTATTGTATGAACGTGCGAGCAATTCGCCACTTGCTTTACTTGCAGAATATGGGGAGTTTGGTTGAAGTGGCCAATCTTCTGTCCAAGAGCCTGATTCAATAGATCCATAAACTTCATCGGTTGAAACCTGTAAAAATCTAATCTTTTTTCCAGAAGCTTTAATCGCGTCCAATAGAACTTGGACTCCCACGATATTAGTCTGGACAAAATCTGATGCCCCTGAGATCGAGCGATCCACATGTGATTCTGCAGCGAAGTTAATCACTGCATCCACTTCCTTTAGTAATTCATTAACGACTCTAGGATCGCAAATGTCGCCCTGCTTAAACTCATACCGAGATAAATTGGCCGCTGAATCAAGATTGGCTCTAACGCCTGCATATGTCAGCTTGTCCAAAACAGTGACCCCAGAAACGCCTTGGAGTTCCCCTTTCGCGATCATTCGCACAAAGTTTGAGCCGATAAAGCCAGCGGCACCTGTAACAAGCAACTTCAATTGACCACTCCTATCGCACTCTGTTTCCAACCTTACCCTCTAGAATTGCACAATGAAGGGAATAGTCCTCGCGGGTGGCACAGGTTCAAGACTTTGGCCTATCACCCGATCAATAAGCAAACAGTTATTGCCTGTGTACGACAAACCGATGATTTATTATCCGATTTCTACTTTAATGCTTGCGGGTATTCGAGAGATTTTAATAATCACAACTCCTCCTGACCAGTCTCAATTTAAAGAGCTGCTCGGCGACGGATCGGAGTTGGGTGTTTCTTTTCAATATGCGCTTCAAACTGAACCAAAAGGCTTAGCCCAAGCATTCACAATTGGTGAAGAGTTTTTGGCAGGGGATTCATGCTTGATGATTCTTGGGGACAATATTTTCCACGGCGCCGGTCTAGGTAGAGACATAGTCCGGGAACTCCCAAATTCCGGTGCACACATTTTCACTTACGAAGTGGCAAATCCAGCTGACTATGGCATTCTCGAAATAGACCAGGCTGGAAAACCAATATCAATTACAGAGAAGCCAACTAAATTTATTTCTAATTTAGCAGTCACTGGCGTTTATTTCTTTGATGGCGAGGTTTCAGAAATTGCTAAAGGAGTACAACCTAGCAAGCGCGGGGAGTTAGAAATAACCTCAGTAATCGAAAATTATTTGAATTCTGGGTCATTGACCTTTACTCGACTATCACGTGGTGCGGCTTGGCTAGATACAGGAAACCCCGATTCTTTAAGTGATGCAGCTGCATATGTAAAAATTATTGAGGATCGAACCGGCCTGAAAATCGCCTGCCTGGAAGAGATTGCTTTCACTCAGGGATGGATGACGCCCGCGCAACTTCAGGACCGAATTCTCAATTATAAAGAGAATTCGTATGCAAGATATCTGGGGAGATTACTTGCACATTGAAGATAGCAAGCCCAACATCGAAGTTTTGCTTGCTACTTACAACGGTGCGGCATACCTTGGGGCATTCTTAGAATCACTGGCGCAGCAGGTTGGGGTCTCCATAGACCTATGTGTCTCAGATGACGCTTCGACAGACTCAACATTGATGATTCTTGAAAGATACCGGGGAAGATTTAATAGTTTAGTTGTCACGGCTGGCCCTGAAAAAGGCCCCAGTGAGAATTTTTTCTCCCTCATCGCAAAAGCTAAATCAAAATATATTGCTCTGGCAGACCAAGACGACATCTGGGAGCCCACACACCTAATAAATTCAATTCATCGCCTTGCTTCTTCTGAGGATGTGCCGGCGTTGTCTTTTTCAAGTGTTTCTGAATTTGAAGAAAAACCATTTAGCCACTCAAGATTATGGCCAACAAAGGTTGACATGGATATGCCGATGTTTCTATTTGCGGAAAATCTTGCTAGGGGTTGCACGATTGTGTTCAACAAGCATGCACTTGATGCTATAAATCGGCATAAGCCTTCTTTTGCAATTATGCACGATTGGTGGATTGCATTATTGGTAAGTTTAATTGGCGAGATCAAATATTCTCAGACACCCGAAGTAAATTATCGGATACATGGAAACAATTTTGTTGGTGGTAAACCAAGCTTTTGGCAACGTTTCGCAAGGCTCTACGGTTCTAAAAACAGTGATTGGTTACCAGCTGCTCAAATTCGGGAGATGTACTCAAGTTACGGTGAAGATATAGCGCCCCATAAATTGAAATTCATTGAAGGCGCTATTTCAGGATTAATTTCTCAAAGTCTTCTGAAGCGGTTTCGGGTTACTTTGACTAGTCATCGACTGCGTAGTTCGATCATTGAAGATCTTTGGCTTAGAATTTACCTCATGTCGAGAACAAATTCTAGCCAATCTTTTTCTTGGTTCTTGTACCGACGAGTTAGGTCACTAATTGCGAAGGCAATTTTGTTTATGGCACGAGAAGTTCCGACAATGATTACTGACTTTAGAGATATAAAGATTCTTAAAAAGCACTTGAGAAACACCACAATAAAGGAATCTGGGTTTCTTCCCGGTTCTCGAAGAATTGCTTTGGTGGCTCTTTTCCCGAGAGGCCCACTTTTAAATTCAGTTAAGCGTTTAATTTCTAATCTTTTGGAACGGAATTATGAAGTGGTTCTGATAATCAATAGGTCCAAACTAAGAAACTGGATACCTGAATTATCAAACTTTCCGATTACAATTTTAGAGCGTGAAAATGTGGGACGAGATTTTGGTGCTTTTAAAGCTGGTATCAGTTTTCTCAAGCAAAAGGGGAATTTTTCAGACATTGAGTCGCTTTTGATGTGCAATGACAGTGTTTTCTATGGTGAAAACTTTTGCAAATTCCTTGACACTTATGAAGAGAGCTTGTCTCTCTGGACATCGGCTTTTCTAAACTTTGAAAAGCATACCCATGCCCAAAGCTTCTTCCAGTCTTTCGGCGGGGATGTGGTCCGAACTCAACTATTTCAGGATTTTTGGTCCGATTATTACCCTTCAAACAGGAGAGTCCACACAATTGATAAAGGAGAAGTTAAGCTGTCTCAAATTCTTTTAGGCGAAGGATTTTTCCCAAGGAGCGTCGTGAATTCCAAAAACATATCCAGAGTTTATGCTGACGATCAAATTATCTTCGAAGATTACTTTAGCGTGCTTTCGGATCATTATTATGAAGTTTTAAACTATCCAATCAAGATAAAGAATGATTACTTCTGGCATGCTCTTCAAAGAAGTTTCATGGAAAAAAATTGTTCTCATGTGGCTGGCTTGTTAGCCTTCAAAGCTTTGGGGGCTCCGCTTAAGCTAGATTTGTTTGCAACTGGAAGAGTGACGGGTGAATCAATTCAAGACGCACTTTTGCGTGATGGGCTCCAAAAAGATGAAATTGATAAACTAATTGAAGAATTTAGTTCGAACCGCGCTAGGCTAATCTAATTCATTCCGAACTTTTCTACGTCGAAAGCGTAATTAAATTTATTTTTTAATCAAAACAAAACTTTCACATGCCTAAGCACTTCTATAACTTTTTTAGCACACATCCAAATTCGATGTCGCCAGTTGCTGTTTCATAGATTTCGCTTACTTCAAAATCGCATTCGTCAAGAGAGTGAAGAGCTTCGATAACATACTTAAAACTTTCCGGAGTAAATTGCCAACAATGGACATCCACATAGTCAGACGAGTTAAACTCATTTACGGCGTTTTCGTACTTAGTTTTTAGATCATCAAAGGGTAACCCATGGTTCCCATTCCAATGTTGCGCTGCATCATTGTGGCAAGTCAATCCTCTATGCTCGAATATTTCCAAGATTCCGGGCTTTTTTCTATTCTCCTGGTGAGCACGTAAAATCTCCTTAACGGAAGACTCCGGAATAAAGTGATCGAAACAGTAGCGTTTGTCAGGGGCAATCACCAGATATTTCCCCCCTGGTTTCAGTAAACGGGACACTGATTTAAGGTGGTAAATCAAATCTGGCTGGTGTTCAATCACATGCGCACTGTATATATAAGTAAATTTCTCCTGAATACAATTCAAGTTTCCGGTTGGATCAACATAGTCAATCTCAGGAATTGCTGCCGGATCTAAACCTTCCGAAATGGCCCGAGTTGAAAGTCCATCTTTGTCAAACAAATCGAAAAAAACTCCGTACTCTCTAAAAGTAGGATTTGTAAATGGACCAATTTCAAGAACCCGTTCACCGGCCGGTAAATAATTTAGGAATCTTTCCCTAAGATTTCCTTTGGGATCATTATCCCCTTTGAATTTCTTCTTCATCTTAAGTGATCTCAATTTATCATCCAGCCAGAATCTTGGAGATACATGTGGCTGTTTGCAAACTTTTTAAACCATCCAAGCTTTGGGTCTGGACTACTAGCTGAAATCCGAGATTATTATTGCTGATGTGAAGAGCTCTAGAAACATCCAATCTCTCGAGACCCATAAAACCGACACCAACTATTCGATTCTTCATATCAAGAACTTCCAAGCGAGTTGGTTTAATTGAATTTTCTTTGACAGTAACATCATTAATCCATCCCGTTACAATTGAAAATCTAGAGTCACTATCCAAGGCACGTATGTTGTCGATACTTGAAACACATTCGCTTTTCTTTTGAGAATCTGATTTTTTATTCAAAGATTTTAAAAATATATCAGAAGAAAAATTGAAATCATTGGTGTTCAAATAAGGGCTTGATATCTCTAGAAGCCTTTTATAGTCAGGATACACTGCTTGTTGAATTAATGTATCTCCGAGACCGAATAAAAGAAGTTGTTGAGAAAATACTTTTTTGGTCTTCTCGTCTAGGTCTATTTTCGAAGCAGACATTTGATACGGTAAAGTAAATATGATTGTCGAAATAATCGTGACAGCAATAGTTTTACGATGATCAAAAACCTTTCCCTTTCGTTCATCAACAAGTTGAATTCTGAGGGCAAAAGTAAGAACTGCAATAGTCCAAGCAATTATCGTATATCGAGAAGAATAAGCCTGGTCGGATCCGAACTGAATTCGTCCCATTCCTGTAATCGATGCCACACTTACAAAATAGATGACTAAAATGAGAATCAATTTTAGCCTTACGTCTGATTTTCTGATTGCTAAATAACAGCAGTAAAGCAATGTAGCGACCAAGAAAAGACCATAAAGATCGCCTAGGGTCCTATCCTGTTTGGTACCAACATACAGAGGACTCGAAATATATTTAAAAGTATAAATCACGATAGAAAGTGGATCCTCTACCAATGTCCTGAACGGATTCGAATTAGTAGTCCGACTCATGTCGCTCTGATACAAAATATAGATTAAAACCCCGATGATAAAGTTAATTGAACCAAATAAATAATTCCTAAAAACCAAGAAAAATACAAGTGACAGGAAGAATGGAACAGCTAGTCCGCTCGCCATCGAAAGTGTGCTTAGGGCACCTAGAATGGTTGCTACCAAGTTGACCTGAAGAGAGTGAGTGCTACTCTCATGCAGAAAGAATACGGCGAAAGTTAACAAGGGGAAAAGTGTAGCTAAGAAAAAAACATTCTGGTTTGCCCAGTAAATATTTTCGCTGCCTGTAAGAGATATATATGGAGTTAAAACCAAAATAGTTAAATAGAAATTGGGAAATCTTGTATTTGCAAAACCAATTCGTAGGAGCATTAAATATAGGCATAATGAAATACTCACCAATATCAGAAAATTGAAAAAGTAAATAATATGGCCATTTCCATTGAAGTAGAGAGCATCGAGAATAAATAACCCTGAAGAAAAAACTGACCTATGTTCATTATGCAAACTAAAAATTGCACTCCAACCCTGCTGGTTATAAAGTGTCAAGAGATCAACACGTGTATCCCACTCATCCCAGTAGGGAACTGTATTCATGTTTCGTCGGAATCCAGAAATGAATAGTGATAAATAAACCAAAAAGGCAATTAATGTCAGAATGCTTAATAAATCAACTTTTTTTCGTATTTGCTTTTTATTTCTTGTTTTATTGTTTTTCACGATCTAACCTCCGCACATTTGGGAGAGGAATGATGAAATCAATCGATTGATTTATGTGTTTTAGACTGTCAATGATCTCGGTATGAACATGCCAAGCCAAAATTAATACTACAGGCTCTGTAACTTTCTTAATTTCTTCCTGGTTTACTATTTTTATACCTAGATTTCGCATCCAGGTTCCAATGCGAGGACTTTTATCAATTTCTAAAACTGCTTTAAATATATCCGTCTTAATGTCTAGAGATTTCAATAAAGTTTCCCCCCGATTTGTTGCACCTGCAAGGTAAATGTTAGATGTGCGCATTTTTGTGGTCTGGAGTATTTCTTTAAGATCTTTTTCAATAACAGACATACTCTTTTGTAGTTGACTGAAATATAAAAGGCTATTTTCTACGGGCTGCGGCGGTATCGGCTTTTTTTGGCCAAGTTTCGAATATATGGCACGGAAGCTCCCGCCATGTGTTTGTATTTCTTCGAAATGCGACTCTAAAAATCCGATGGAATTCATCAGAAGTCCTAATGTTATTCGGTTGAAATAGAATCCATGTTCATGTGTAAACTTATCAAATTCATTATTCTTGAAAATTGCTTCTAAATTCACGACTTCTACTATCAATTTCCCCTCTGGACGCAGCATATCCCCTAGTTTATTCAATGTATCAGATGGATCATCCAGATGAGCGAGAGTATTTGTTAAAACGATCGCATCGAATTGGCGATTCAGGTTTGTGTTCTCGAAAAAGTCATTGTGCACAACAATTTGTGGATTAGTTTCAAAGGCAGCTTTAGTAGGCTCAACACCTTCAACGTTATATCCTCGATTTTGTAGCATGTCCAACAAAGTTCCATCATTGGAGCCAATTTCGAGAATCGCACCACCATCAATAACTTGTTGCGAAATGAGATCGCTTAAACTTTGAAAATTAGCAATTAGCGCTTTTGTATTTCCACTTCTGAATGAATATTCAGATGGGAAGTTAACCTCTTTTGCAAATCGATATGGAATCTGTGTTGTTGAGCAATGATTGCAAACAGCGACAGAAAGCTGCTTTGATTCTTGATTAAGGTCTGCATTCGCGGGATAGAATTCTCCTAATTCTAAAACCGACAGTAATTTTCCATAATTACAAATCAGACAAGTTTGATCTATTTCTGCAAGTACCATTGAACAGTTTCTTCTAGCCCCATTTCAAGCGTCCATTTTTGTGAAAAACCCAATCTTTGAATTTTAGTTATATCGGGGCACCTTCTTAATGGCGATCCTTCGAGTAACGAACTAGTCTTAATTTCAATTTTCGTTTCCATTATCGCGGCGATTTTAGATGCTAAATCAAGAATTGATACTTCGTCATTAACTCCCAGGTGATAAATCCCGAGTGGCACTTTATCCTCTAAAGTGACTTGTAAAGCGGAGATAAAGTCTCTTATATAACAAAACGACCTAGTTTCAGTGCCAGAACCTTGTATCTCTACTAAAAAATTTTGGGAAAGTTTATTACGAGACTTTTGAATCTTCTCAATTAACTGAGGTATAACATGCTGATTACCCATGTCTGGTCCATAGACATTGTGCGGGCGAAAAACTTTAACTATTAAATCATTTTGTTTTGCATAATTGATGGCTAACAATTCAGTCGCAATTTTTCCACCACCGTAAGAAAATCTAGGGTTCAAGACATCAGGAATAACCAAGGGCGTAGATTCGGGTGTTGGGATGACTGGCGCATTTTGATACGTTTCGGAAGTAGATGCAACTATTAACTCTTTGAACCCATTAATACGGTGTGCATCCAAAATATTTAAAATACCTTTAACTCCAACTTCCAAAATATCGTATGGTTTGGTATAGAAATACTCGGTTCCATTTATATAAGCTAAGTGAATCACGCGATCTACATCTCTCGTCGCTTCGATCGCTAATTCTGGGTCTCTGATATCACCTAAAATGTACCTGAATTGACCTTTTAAATTAGATAACTTTTGAATTGATCCTCTTGAATCATTGTCCAGTACAGTGACTTTATCGCCATTCTTCAAACAAAGTTCGACTACCGCGCGTCCTATAAATCCAGTTCCGCCAGTTATCAAAGTTTTCGTCATCTGCAATCCTCGCAATTTAGAGTGTCAATAATCTCTTCTACTTGGTCGTTTGTTAATTTGAAAGAGCTAGGAAGCCACATGGTTGTGTTGCTTAAATGATTGGAATTCAAAAATAGGTCGGATGATAGGTACGGCTTTTGAGTATGTATAGGTAACCATATGTCTCTATAGCCAATTCCACGAGTTTCAAATTTTGACTTAATACTCGATTTATTTTGAAAACTCATTTCTGGCCAAAGTGGGAATTCTCCCCTATTCACATCAAAAGGAAGGAGTCTCTGATGTTCGCAATCCTCGATAGCTCTTCGGTAACTTGAGTACAAATCGGACAAGAATTTGCGCCTTGAATGAAATGCACTCATTTGGGCAATTCCTACCGCGCTCTGCAGATTCGTGAACTTGAAGTTATAACCTTCATAGTCATGACGATCAGCTCCGCCAGTTCCCCGTGCAGGTCTCCCTTGGTCCTTCAGGCGTCTAACTTTGTCTGCTATCTCGATATTGTTTGTTAATACAGCACCACCCTGACCGGTTGTGATGATCTTATTTGGGCTAAATGAAAATATTCCGGCATTTCCGATTGTGCCTAAGTATTTTCCGCTTAAAGGGTCTTTACTCCCCATAGCCTCTGCCGCATCTTCAACGATGGAGACGTAGCCTTCCTCTCTAATCCTCCTTAATTCGTTATTCCATGCGGAACGGCCACTTACATGAACTGGAATTATTGCTTTTACTCCAAGCTTTTCTACTCTCAGGATCTCCTTTTCAGAGGCTGTCATTCGTAAAGGATCCACATCCATCAAAACAACTTTTGCACCAGTAAGTGTTACGGCGGTTGCGGAGGCTATAAAAGTTAAGTCGGGCACAGCTACCAAGTCTCCGGGCCCAATGCCTAACGATCTTAAGGCCAGAAATAGCGCGCTTGTTCCGGAGGTGGCAGTGATAACTGACAAATCATCAAAGTTTTTTGAAAGTTTCTGCTCAAAATCTAAAGTGACATTTCCTTCATTGTAGTAATCAGATTCAATTACCTGAGATAAGCCGTCAATCTCAAGTCCAGTAGAAACAACATTCCACCAAGGAATCTCTACACGTTCCGTCAATTTTTCTCTCCCAAAAATAGTAAGCCGGCGCCTTGTAAATTCCATATGTCAATAAGTATTTTTCCTTTAAAATCTATATTCTTATAACGTTTGTGAGGAGTACACAGAATAATTAAATCTGACCGCTCAAGCAGTTCTTCCTCTGGCACAAGTGTTGAATCATCAATTACGTATGGATCGGAAGATAAGACGTTCAGTGCCTTAAGCTGCAACATTTTGCGAACCCGATAGCTCAAGGATGATCGAATATCGTCATTGTCAGCCTTGAATGCCATTCCAAGAACTCCTACAGTGCATTCCTTCAGATTCACTAACCTCTCGGAAATCGCTATTAGCCTTAAGGCAAGACCTTCATTCGCCAAAATTGCCGCATTTCCAATTTGGAACTGGTTTTGCCCAAATGCGATAAGTTGTTGAGTATCCTTCAAAAGACATGGGCCTGCAGATAATCCAGCCCTAGGGAGGCCAGCTGCCCTAGGGTAACCTTCGGTCATTACACGGTGAATATTTGCGTAATCCACACCTGCACTGTCTGCTAACATAAAAAACTCATTCGTGGCAGCAAACTGGATATACCTAAATGCGTTTAAGAAAAGTTTCGCAAATTCAGCTTCTTCTAACGTTGCGTGAACAATCGCGGGAGAGAATGTACCAAATATAGTGTCCACTCTTAACAAAGCATCTTCGCTAGACGCCGAAGTTATCTGAGGAAGTGAATATAGTTCCTTGATCGCTTGTCCTTGGACAATACGTTCTGGGCAAAATGCCAAATCAACACCTAGATTTCTGAGTTTCTCTTCTAACCATTTTGAGGTGCCCGGAAAAACTGTACTTCGCAAGACTAAAACTTGGCCTGATCGCAAATACATTTTAATTGACTCAAAAAAATCTAGGAAAATTCTTGGCACGGGGCTTGAATGTTCATCCACTGGTGTTCCAATGGTCACAACTATCACGTCCAACTCAGAAATCACTTCAACGTCTAACCTTGCCCGCAGGCTTCCAATATTTATTGCTTTCTTGAGTGGGTCTTCAATTCCTTCTTCCATAAATGGACAAATCCCAGAATTGACAGCATTCACGGCGATAGGGTTGATGTCTATGAGGGTCACGTCAAAACCTTCAGTTGCTAGCGCCACTCCGAGTGGAAGTCCAATGTGCCCGCACCCACCAATAATTCCTATTTTATTGTCGAACTTTGAGACGCTCATGCTCCGATAGTATAGGCTCAACTACAAATATTGCTTATTTGGACCCGGGAGAAACAACTTTGACCATCCAAGATTTGACTGTGGTGATTCCCGCGCGCAATGAAAAAGAGTCTTTGGTAACAATTATCCCGGCATTGTTTGCATGGTGCGAACACATTAAAGAAGTCATTGTTGTAGTCGATCAGTCGTCCGATAATACACTCGAAATCTCTAATCATTTAGATTTACATAAATACCCATTCCGGATCATAATTAATGACGGCCAAGGAATTGCAGGTGCACTAAATTGTGGCGTCAATAGTGCGATTACTCCATATATTGGAGTATGCATGGCAGATGAGATTTTGCCTCTGATCCGAATAAATGAGTTTCTCATCAAGTTAAGGAGTGGGATCTTGTTTGTGAGTGCAACGCGATACTCAAAAGGCGGCGCACGATATGGAGGATCTAAACTTGGACACTTTCTATCTTGGCTATCTAATTTATTGTTTAGATTTTATTCTGATGGCAAAATGACAGATGCCACAACAGGTATAAAATTTTTTGACAAGAGTATTTGGCCAATAATTGGAAAAAACATTCAGTACAAAGGATGGGCGCCAGCACTAGCTTTATCTATGAATGTACTCAAATCTTCTATACCGGTGGATGAAGTTTCAATAATTTCTCTTGATCGCCCTATTGGCGGTGTTTCTAGTTTTCAAGTATCAAACTGGGTCCCAGCGTATTTGCGTGCGTTCATAAAGACAATATAGTCGACTACCCCTGTTGATAATAAGAAAACAAATGACCGTTCTTCCTGACAAATGGACCAGGAAAAACTGGGTGGTTTAGTGCTTTTATTTTCCTATCAATAATATCTGACGACTCATCATCACCAATTATCATCCAGTTTTCAAATTCTCTCCGAGTTACGGGAATGCGGGACCAAGTTCGCACTACCGGAGGATTTGGATTTTGCATCAATAGATTAATAACATCCGTAAAAAGAATGCAGCATTCCTTCAAAGCATTTTCAAACAATTCTGCACATCCCCAATCGGGATTTTGCTTGAAATATCTTTCTGCGATGATGCCCCCCTCATCTATTTTTTCAGTCATGTAATGTGCTGAAACACCATAACTGTCTTTTTGGTCGAATATGGAGTAAGACGCAGAACCTATCCCTGGGTACTGGAATGAGCCAGGATGGAAATTTATTGAGGCAACCTTTGCTTTCGCCAACAACCAAATGGGGACCAGTTTTGGAGACAGAAAATTGAAAATGTAATCAACTTCTGGAATCCGCTCAAATTCCTCCCTGATGCTATTCAAGGTTGGGGATTTTCTGTTCATTCTCCAAGTACCCAGTATCTCAAAATTTTTGACCAACTCGTTTTGAGCATGCTCAACAAGCCAAAGGGTGTCTTTGGAAGTTAGCAAAACGCAAGTAGGCATTCGGTTTGCCTAGTCCAATCTCACAACGCCACCCGGCGTCATCAAATGCACCGCAACAATCCCAGACTCACCCTCGTTTTTTGACGGGTCAATAAATTCAATACCTGTGCCATTTAAGCCATCGAGAATCTCTGTCTTAAACCAAGAGTCTGATAATTGCTCAGTGTCAGCAATCGTAATCTTCTCAATTGCAGCAACTGCTTTTCCATCTTGTGATGGGTGATCAGCGGTTAACCATTGGATGAAGAATGGAAGTTCGCGAGAGTCAGTGATTTCATTAACTCCGATTTGCTTCCACTTAAGATCGGTGCCGTCGGGGCGTGTGCGGTGACCTTCGATTGCAGGGCGTCCAAACTTCTCTTCAACCTTCGAAATATCTTCAGTTGCAAAAACCCAAGTAAGCCAGCCGCCACCTTCTTGTGCTTTCTTGCTCACAGCTTTACCCCAAGGAGTTTGCTCTGTTGCTGGGTGATCTAGTGGACAGACAACTTCGATGTATTGACCGTTTTGAAGAGGCAGCGTGAAGTTGCGTGTGCCAAAGCGTGGGTGGACACCACCATCTACGAAGGTGCTGCCAAGGCGTGAGCCCAAACGTTGAACTGTGTCGGCTAGTTGATCATGGGACGTTACATATGAGACATGGTCTAAGCGCATGGGGAAATCTTGCCCTATGAAAGGGGGTGCTCATTACCAACTACCCCCGCCTGCGGCGGGCAAATGTAGGCGTGAACATGGGCAGTTTTAGGGGATCAGGACGCCGTAGCCGATTGATTCAATGAAGGTTCCATATGTGGCGTTTGCCTTTGCAATTGCCACATCACGAGCCACCAGAGCAGTCTTATCGGCTGCATCTTTAGCAGCCAACGCTACTGGTTTACTAGCTGCATAGTCTGCAGCAGATTTCTTTTGAGCGGCAATCATGACCTTTAAAGCAGTTGAAGTATCAGTGACCATCTTGGAACCACCTTTAGCTTTAATGCGATTTAAGGTGTCGTAGTAATTACTGCGGATAGCATGGATTTGTTTGCGCCATGTAGCGCGGTTATCAACCAGTGCCTTTTGGTAAGCCTTTGAGTTAGCACTCAGTAGCGCAGAGTAATCAGCGTTTGCGGTTGCTATTGAGGTTGCTTGAGTTGTAAGTGCTGAGCTAGTTGCAGATGTGTTATCTGAGCTCCTGTCGGTATTGGTAACTCCATTTGCACTTACTGCCACAGAACATGCGATCAGGGAGCCTGAAGTTGCCACCGACATGTTCCATGAATTGCTTGAGCTTGCACTTGTTACTGCAAGTGATGTTTGAGCAATACCGTTGATTAAAAGGTTGTAGATATAGCTAGAAGGTGCGAATAGAGCTGTTGCACTTCCTTGAACTACTCCATCTAGAGTGTAGCCGACGTTGTATGTACCTGGCGTGCAGATCAACTTGCCATCTTTAAGGTTCAACTTTGGTGTAGTTAAGGTTTTCAAATATGGGACTGGGGTTGGGGCAACGTATTCAACGACTGGCGCAGGAGCAGACACAGTAATTGCAAAAGTACGCGTTGCTGAATTAGTCGCGTTTGTTGCCGTAACCGTATATGAAAGCGACGTTGCAGCCGTGGTTGGTGTCCCTGAGATTAAACCCGTACTTGTGCTGAATACCAGTCCTGGTGTGTTTGAAATTGCGGGAGATATTGAATAGCTGGCAATAGTGCCGCCCGTAGATGAGACTGTATACCCAGATACTGCCACGCCAGAGGTGGCCGAAATGGTTGATGACGACAGCGTAAAAGCAGGAGCGGCTGGATTTACGGTAATCGCAAATGTTCGTGTTGCAGTATTTGCAGCGTTACTTGCTGTAATTGTGTATGTTCTAGCACTCGCAACTGTCGTTGGAGTTCCGGAGATTAGACCAGTTGAAGTGCTAAAGGAAAGTCCAGGAGTATTTGTGATCGCTGGAGATATTGCATAGCTCGCAATAGTTCCACCTGTTGAGTTAATTGTGTATCCAGTAATAGCTACCCCAGATGTGGCAGAAATAGTTGAAGTCGACAATGTAAATGCTGGTGCAGATAAGGCTGGATTTACAGTTATCGCAAAATTCTGTGATACAGAATTCGCGGCGTTGATTGCCGTAATTGTGTAAGTTCTAGCGCTAGCGGTAGTAGTAGGTGTTCCCGAGATTAGGCCGGTTGAAGTGCTGAATGAAAGCCCCGGTGTATTTGAAATCGCGGGTGATATTGAATAGCTTGCGATCGTTCCGCCGGTTGAGCTTATTGTGTATCCAGCAACCGAATTTTGCACTCTTGCTGTTTCACTGTTTGATGAAAGTGTAAAGCTAGGGTTTGTGAGACACACTTTCGTCGCATTATTCCAAGAAGATAATTTAGAGTTGATGTTTGATGTAGTCGTTGCATTAGAACCGCAATAATTGACTGAGGTCAAACCACTTAGAGCTAAATTGGCAAAATTAAATGTTGTATCCCCAGTTATGCTCAAATATTTGAGGTTCCAAATCCCGTTATAGTCGCCGACTGAGGTGAGGGAGCTTCCGATAACCAAGCCTCGCAGTGAATCTCCTGGATTTTGCAGTGCAAAAGTAGATATATGTGTAACGGTATTTGGCAATGTGAATGTTGTTCTTGTGCTTCCAGATGGGTAATAGACCAATCTTGTCTTATCGAAATTATATAAAACGCCATCTTCGACCGAAAAGTTTGTATTTGCTGGGTCCACGGTTATCGCTTTAGTACTCCACAAGCCTAGATCGGTGATCGTTGTTACTGATGCCGGAATATTTAGAGTGGGTAAGTTCAAATTACTAAAAGAATAAGAGCCAATTGAAATTAGATTCTCCGATAATGTAATTGATTGTAATTGGTTATTTTTTGAGTATGCAAGTGCCTGTGGACCAATAGTTGTTACAGTAGATGGCATTACATAGCTTGAGCCAGGCTTACTTAATGGATAAGAGAGAATAGTGGTTGCAGTTTTGTTGAAAAGTACGCCATCTACCGAAGAAAAATTCGCGTTTCCTGGGCTAACAATAATTTCAGTAATTCCATTTACAACACTGCAGCCATTAGTTCGATCAAGGTTGGGAATAGTCGTCACATTGTCAGGGATTGTGATTGTCGAAAGATTTATTGCACATGAAAATGCGTAGGAACCAATTGTTGTGACTCCACTTGGAATTGTGTAGCTAGTACCTGACTTTGCCTGAGGGTATTGAATTAATGTGGTTCCTGCTTTATTGAAAAGTACTCCATCGACCGATTTATAATTCGGATTTGAATTACTCACTTTGATTTCGGTTAATCCGATTCCAGATATGAAGGGCTGAGTGTCAATCGTGGTTGTAGTAGCTGGAATCTCAATGGATGTGACCAGGCTATTTAGGTATATTGCATAATTAATTTGCGTGACAGAAGAATCAAGAATTACATCACCAGCGCAATTCCCGCTGTACATAGATAAAAGCACTCCCGAATCTACCGAGTAAGTACCCCCGCCCGGGCAGTTGAATGTCACTACAGCGGCATGCGCGCTAGATGGCGGAAGCAATGTGAATGCAAGGGTGGCCGAAATGAACAAACTAATTAGTGATGACTTCTCAAAAAACTTCTTCACGACGAAATAACCAACTCTCCCTTGGCCCCGCCGGTTTTGGCGAATGCGAGAATTCTAGGGGTGAGGAGGGGTTACCCCTCAAACAATATGGTCATTCTCTAAGTGAAAATCCACTTTATTGACCACATTTTGCTTAGCGAGCCAACACACACATCAACGCCTCAACCGTCAGCAACGGCGCTGCGTTATGGCTCAGGTTGGTCCTTGCATCCATGATGGCGTTGATCTTTTTAATGGTTGATTGTGGCTTTGTCTTGCCGGCCGTTCCTCTAATTTCATCCTCTAGCTCTTTGTTGATTAGTGCGTCATTGGCACCTGCTTGAACCATCATGACATCTCTGTAAAAGGTAGCGATATCAAGCAGTGCTGCATCTAGGCCATCACGGATCATTCTCGTCTGTCTAGTCTTTTGTTCTTTCTCTAAATCTTTAATCGCTTTACTGCCACCTGTTGCCATGCCCCGTCCTGTGGCACCTTTGCCATAGGCAAGAGATAAGTCATCTACCTCTTTTTCATTTCTAAGCTCTGCAGCAGTTGTTGCTTGCTCTGTTGCCAGATCAACAAGTGTTTGTGCTGCAGCAAAGGCGGAAGAAATGCCTTGAAGAGTTAGAGGTAGCTTCATGATTGTGTTTCTGGTGTTGCGCACAGATTCGTTATTTGCAAGGTAGTGAGCGCGACCGATGTGGCCTTGTGAAACTCGTGCTGCAAAATCTGCCATGACAGGTGAGATGCCATCACGGGTTTGTAGTACTTGGGCAACTGCTGTGTTAGATGGTGTGACAAGTTGCAGGTGGCGACAACGAGATCTAATTGTTGGCAACACATCATGCAGCGTTGGAGCACAGAGCAACCAGACTGTTCTGTTGCCGGGTTCTTCAATTGCTTTTAGTAATGCATTGGCTGCAGATTCAGTCAGTCTGTCAGCATCTTCCATAACAACTACTCGCCAACCACCCATAGATGGTGCCCAAGCAACACGTGTTAATAGTTCGCGCACTTCATCAATCTTTATGGACAGACCTTCGGTGACAATTACTTCAACATCTGGGTGTGATCCATTGGATGCAGATCTACATTCATTGCATGTGCCACAACCATCTTTAGAACACACAAGTGCTTGGGCGAATGCAATTGCAGCAGATGAGCGACCTGAGCCTGGTGGGCCGGTAA
>Ga0209188_1001496_pt1 | contig 18638 bp, 20 predicted proteins | sample C_130625_EF_Meta_FD_187307 | JGI IMG/M metagenome (GOLD analysis project Ga0209188, IMG submission 187307) | Freshwater microbial communities from Lake Croche, Canada to study carbon cycling - C_130625_EF_MetaG (SPAdes) (version 2) | ecosystem: Environmental > Aquatic > Freshwater > Lake... | reverse complement strand
GCTGTTTATAGGCTCAGCCGTGATTCTGGCGAAAAAGAAGTTGTCCGACGAAGACAAATCTTTCTTGCGACACTCGATAGAGACTGGTCGCAATGCGTTGACGAAGCGCATAAAGTCTATTTTGCAAACACTCGATATCCGTTCCCGAACGAGAAAATTCAAGAGAGGCTTGTCGGGAATGAAGGTGTGATTGGACACACCGAGTATAGGATGGGGTACGAGATAACGCACCCCTCTCAACTTGCCAGCTTCAAAGTGTTACACTCTGATATGGGCGATAACCTTCCTAAGGGCACACCCGTAGAACTCTTTGACTTATGTGAGCCTCACCCCGAGTATAATATTGACAAGTTGCCCGTATTTACCGAGTTGCGAGAATGTTGCAACGACCCCAAAGCAAACGATAGGCCAGACCATCTGGAGCAAACTCTACGGCAGTTTGCAAAGATAATGGTTGAGGCTCCGATAAAACTCTAACGGGTAAAACCCTTGTAGATAAGTTGAAAACAGATGGCAGATAGTGCCTACCAAGCCAGATATCTAGCCGTAGCAAGGTTACTGTGGGATGCCTCCAATGGTATCCCTGGGGATATTCCTCAGGATTACTGTGAGCATTTGACCCACGAATATGAAGATGGGGACATTTCCTTGGTCCCCTTACTCTCCAAGTTTGACTACAGCGAAACCCTGGAAGACTGGGAGATTGAAGAAGCAATCGAACTAATTAGCAAAGTCAATCCGGATGATTGGCCCTTTCTTGAGGACATCGAAAGCGTGTCACTGGACCGCCTCCTGGAAGAGGACAAAGAAGAGCAACCAAAGTTTGACTTTGTGGAGGATAATCTAACCACTGCGGAAAGAGTTGAGCGTGTGCTCATTGAGTCCATCTCTTCAGTCTTTGGTGAGAAAGTATCTGATGTGCGAAGTGAGAAGGGATATTTTCCAAACCCGAAGAATAACTTCTTGCAAGAAGATGATGGGACCTTTGCGGGTACTTTTACTCACGATGGTAGAAAATATCTATTTGAAGTGTTCCCTGATGAGCAAGGTTGGACCGTAACCTACCGTATGCACTGGGATGAGTTAGGGAAACTGCCACCCCTGTCAGATTCAGACAACGAGAAGAAAACTGATTACTCTCGTCAAGTTCGTCACAGAGGTTGGAAGTAGTTATGGGATCATTTTTTCCAAATGGTAAAATTCCCCTTATAGGGGTAAATGCTCAAGACCTGATAAATCCTCTAGCTGAAGCAGGAGCTTCGTATGTAAAAGGTCAAGCTGGGCAGGCACTTAGTCAAGTATTTCAAGGTTCTGGCCGATCTTTCTTGGGGTCAGCTGGCCAAACTCTTGTAACCACAGTAGGGCAAAACATCCTCAATGTAGGATTAAAGGCAATACTCCGTGATAACATTCAAAGTATATCAGGGGTAGACCTCTCATCCGGTCAAACCATTCTTGCTTCCGTAATAACTCCCAGTATAACTTCAGCTCTGTCCGATTCGGTAAATTCCAGCATTTCCACTGCTTTGAAGTCGGCAGGTCCCTTCGGCCCGGTCTTATCACAAGTTGCAACCACGGCAGCAGGTGGTTTGCTCAATAGCATTACCGGGGCATTAGGGTTAGGTGGTGGCGCCGCTGCCGCCGGCGGGGAGGCAGCTAAAGAAGCAGATACTGGACCCAGCCGTAGATTTCCTGGTGCAGGTGAAGAGCCGAAAGCAGATTATGACGATGGTGGTGTTTACAGTTTGGGTTCCGGTGGACCCGATGTGGTATTTTCTCTGCAACCTGCAAATGTGGGGACTCAACTTTTTGGTTTAGTTCAACAAACGAATATACCTAAAAGTGCTACTACTCAAGCAGTCAATCAACTTTCAAACGTTACTAACAATACAGGCGCTGCTTTCAAAGCAGACAATAACGGAAAAATACAATCAATGCTACCGGGAGCTACAGCATCCCAGAGAGATTTTACAAAAGTTTTTGCGCCGGACTCAAAAGTTGGTAGCCCTGAGCAAATTGCAGCTGCTTACGGTGACGGTAACAGTTCGGCCTGGACATTCATCTGTGCTCCCGAAGATATCACGTGGGACCTTGCAAACGCAGCCAACCGTGTAGATATGTTTGGGACCAATAATCCCCCAGTTGTGGCAGGAACAAAAGGGATGCGAAACTTGAATATTAATAATGCTGTAGTGGAAGGTTTTACTCGCGGGGTTACGGTGGAATATAAAATTGAGGCGTTGGAAAATTTGCTGAATTATAGTCTCAATGCTTCCGATGGATTTGTCTCTATCCCTGTGTATCAGTTTTGGGCAAACAAAAAACAGTACGGTGGTACTTCACCTCAAGAAGGCGGATACTTCATAATCAAAGATGTAAAAGTTTCAGAAAAAATGCGCGACCTGAAAGGATACACCACACGAGCCACAGTAGATATCTCCCTTATGCAAGTTCCAAAATATCAAGTAAATTCAGGACGAGACCAAGCCAGTAAGACTACTGGTGGGGTTGCATCCAGGTATATCTCTCAACAAGACCAGAATAATATCAATGCGGCAAGGAACGGCCCAGCTCAACAAGCACAGGGGCAAACTCAAGGTACGGGAAGCGGACCATCCGCCCCTCAAAATCCGGGTGGTGCTACTGGTCAACGACCTAACGCACAACCTACCATAAAACCTAGAAATCCTTTGTCACCCGCAGCTTTATCAATCCTTCAACACGCCCCAATAAACCAGGGTCAACCGCAAATTCATCGGTAGGGTAAAACCTGTAAAATAGGTCGATAGCAGGATGGCGGATCCTAGAACTTTTGTACTAATCGGTAATTTTACCGATAACATTACTCCTGCGCTTGAGACGATAAATAGGGGTCTAGAGAGTGTAAAGAAAAATATAAGTTCCCTAACCGATTTAACCACTCCTTTGAAGAATGATTTCAGAGAATTGGCCACTCTCAGCAGAGATTTTGGTTCTTCGTTGAAAGGTCAAGCAGCAGATGTGCGGGATATGGCCGACGCATTGAAATCGTTCCGTCAGGAGATGGGTCGAACAAACCGTGCTTATCGTGCTGGTGGCAACCGAATGGTGCGTCAAGCGCAACGAGGTGGCCGCGGTGGTGGTGTATACGTTGGTGGCGGCGGCGGCGGTGGCGGTGGCGGTGGCGGTGGCGGCGGTGGCGGTGGTGGCGGTGGTGGTTATCGCAGCGGTGGTGGTGGCAGCTATGCTGGTGCCGTAGCTGGAAATATCATTGGCAATCAACTTTCTAACACAATAACTTCTGCCATTGTGCGAGGGTTTAGCATTGGCACTCGGATAATGAAGGCCCCGTTCGACTACTTAACAAATCATTTCAAGGAACGGATGGAAGATGAGATATCCGACCTTAAGTCTGCGGGGGCAATTTTATCTATCTCAAAACGATCCAAAAATCCTTTTTTAGGTAATATGGAAGATGCGATAAAATATACGCAAAAACAAAACTTAATTATGACTAAAATGGGGGCAAGTTTGCCCGGCACAACCGCTGACTTTACACAAGTTGGAAAGAAAATTTCTGACACTATTGCTCGCACGGTTGCAACAGACTTACCCGGCGCCATAAAATTGGCAAATCAAGTACGAAAAACACCAGAAGGGGCTAAATACTTTGGCGGAGCACCTATTACAGGTACCGGCAAACAGGCGGTGCAAGACACTATGCTAACTCTGACTGGTGAGCTTACTAAGCAAACTACGCTTGCCGGGTTTGGTGGTGGTGGTGGTGGTGGTGGTGGTCGAGGTGGTGCAATGGGGGCATACGGTTTGCCTGGTTTGACAGAACAGATGATGCAGCAAGATACTGTATCTATGGCAAAGATGCAGAAATATGCTGCCGTCTTCAGAGACCCTACAATTCAAGATGCTCTAACCAGAAATATTGACCTCATAAACAAAGAGTTGCCACAATCGGCTGGCCGTTTGGCAGCCATGTTTAAAATGTACGAGGAAATAAACCTTCCGGAAATGATTGCAAGGTTTCGCAGAAGTGCAACAGGTATAACCGAGGAACTAAAGAGTTTGGCAAATGACCCTGAAATGGGTTTCTTTGCCCTTGGGCGTAAGCTGAAGGGAATGGGTAGAGAGATGAATGAATTCGGTCAGTATATAGACAAGACCGGTAAAGCAACTACAGACGTAAATCAAATGATGGAGGCAAATTTAGATTTGTACGGTTTGTTGAGGGACGTTTATGCCAACACCGCACAAGTTCTAACCCCCATCCTCTATTACCTACCGGACCTGTGGGACCCCTTAAAAAATATCGGACTTTCTTTGAAAGACGCTCGGGAGTATACCGGTCAATTCCTTCTTAGTTTCAACGAGTATAAAGAAGGACTGAAACTGGTCGCTAAACAACTTGGGGGAGCAGGTGGTGGAAAAATTCTTGAAACTTTGGATATTCGGGCTAGTCTTGCTGCAATAAATAATTTGTTCTTGCAACTCAAAGCCATTGGTCCAGAGCAATTCAAATCCATAGCCACAGAAATAAATAACCCCAATGCCGACATGTCTGGGATGATAAAGTCTATGTTGGAGACTTTTTTCAACTCAAATGTTGCGAAAACAATTGGAGAATTTTTGGGGACTGTCATAGGCACCGTACTTAAACAGGTAGGTGACGCTATGAAATTTGCAGGTAATATAGTAGAGGGTGCAGGTTTTGGTGGTGGATTTGCGTCAGGATTTAGAAAGTCCGGTGGATTTACTGCCATTAACGATATTTTTACGGCGTTGGGGAAACTGCTTATTGAGGGAATAAAAACCGCTTTCACAGAAACGCCTATGTTAGTACTATTTATTGCGGCATTGCAAGGTATTCCCGCAATTCTTGGTGCCGCAATCACTGCTTTTGTTCAACAAGGTGTAGATGATTTAACCGGTGGTGGGCGTGGAAGAAGAGGACGAGGTGGTGGTGGTGGTGGTGGTATTGTCGATATGTTTGACCCAACCGTCGCCATGCAAAGTAGACGCAGAAAAATGCGTGCCGGATTAGGTAGGGCGGCAAGGGGGGCAGGTGACGTAGGAAGTGAGTTTCTCGCAGCACAGGCTTACAACCTGTCGGGAAGTCGTATGGGTAGAGGTTTGCTGGGAGCTGGAAGAGCTGGATTAGGAGCGGCCCGAGGAATAGGGGGGATTGCCAAAGGGATTGGGAAATTTGTTCCCGGAGGTGCCCTCGCAGCCGGTGCCCTTGATATGGGTCTTGCGCTTGCCTCTGGTGAGAATTTTGGTAAAGCCGCTGCCGGTTCTTTCGGAACCGTCGTAGGTGGTGCTGCCGGATCAATTTTCGGCCCAGCTGGCACAGTAATTGGAAGTATGGCAGGCGGTGCGATAGCGGACAGCCTCTACGACGCCACTTTTGGGCAAGCCGAAGCCGCGAAAAAACAACTTGAGGCGGCGAATAAACAAGTGGCAGCGGCAGAGGGTGCTGCTAAAAACAAATATGGTGATCTTGGCAAAAATCTCGGTGGAGTGGAAGCGCTCAGCCAAGCACTGGGTGGTGGAGCTGGTCTAAAAGCATACATTAATAGACAGTTAAAATCAGGTAGCATGACGGCAGAACAGGCTAAAGAGTACACAGTACTTGCTCAACAGATGATAAATTTGAATACTACAACTGCAAATGTAACCGCAGCTCAAGCAAAGTATGATGCCGCCGTGGGTTTGGGCATGAAAGAACAAACTGATCTAGCTGCGAAATTAAAAATAGCGAAAGATAAACAAACAGTAGCAGTTGCAGACATTAGCAAAGGGTGGATGAGTATGACAGCCGAAGGTCAAAAATTGATCTTAAGCGCCTCCAGAAATTTGGCAATAGCTATCAACAATGGTGCTGCTGGTTTACCACGTCCCAGCCCCAGGGGAGGGTACACATCAGGAACTACGGGTGCTAATACAAAATCAGAATTGATGGGGGGCTACGGGGCAAACTTACCCCCCGTAGCACCTGGCGTCGGGCCTGGTCATTGGGAGACTATCGATCGTTCAGGTAGGCAAAGGTGGGTTGCCGAATACAAAGGCGGCCTTGGCAACGCAATATCTTCCGAGCTAAAACATAAACCATCCGGGTCTCATCTTCTTATTGCCAATAGCAGTGAGACCGTACTTCCCGCCGCCGGTGGTAACGGTGTAGGAGAACTTATAGATGTTTTCCGCACTGGTTTCTCCGCTATGGTGGCAACTCTCAAAAAGAATCACGATTCAGAAATTGCCAGCTTAAACAGACTTGACACAACAATAAACCAGAAAATGACCACTCCCTCTGTGGGCGGTCTTGGGAGCGGTTCTGTAGGTGGCGGAGTAGATGCTTTCACTGGAATGGCATCCAGGTACGGACTCCAACTAACCAGTGGCTACCGCCCAGGCGACCCAGGTTGGCACGGAGCTAACAGAGCCAGGGATTACAGTAACGGTACCGGACCAACTCCGCAAATGATGCAGTTTGCCCAGTTTATGGCAAGCAATTACGGGGCTAATCTAAAAGAGTTGATTTATTCTCCTTTGGGGTTCAGTATCAAAAATGGTCAACAAACAGCTCCATACGCAGTGGCAGACCACTATAACCACGTTCATGTTGCTTATGCTGGCGGCATCGGTAATGGGATGGCCTTTGGCACTCTTGACGGTGCTGAAAAATATGAACGAGCAATGACGGCTGGGTCAGTGAAGGTGGCATCCATAACAGCAAACTCAGGAGAAGGCTTCGGAGGAAGATACAACATCCACAATAATATTACAATAATGCAACAACCCGGACAAAGTGATGAGATTCTGGCAGCTAAGCTTGTTGACATAATCGGTGGATGGGTTGATGATGCTACAAACGCAAGTCTCTTTGCATAAACTATGACAGGCAATCTAATTCAAGCTCGCGTTCGTGTCCTTTGGGGCGGAACAAATTTAACCAGTTGGGACGGGAAAGTAGATTTCCCCAAAGGAGAACCCGTTGTTTACGATGTGGAAGTAAATTTATCAGCAGAAACAGAAGGCCCCACTGCAACTATGAAGTGGAACCCAACTGGACCGGGAATGACCGTATATGAATATTTCATAGGCAACAAAACGGCGTTAGGCACACAGATCACCATAGAGTATTTTTATCCCGGTGGAAAAAAAGTTGTCTTTGTCTTTATATGGACTGGACAGTCTATCAGTTACGGCAATGAAATGACTATCCAAGTAAAAATGCAATCAGAACTTGCTGGTTTAGTGAATGCCAACCTACGTAATATTGCCCACGTAGATACAACAAACGCAGGAATTTCTGGAATTTCTGCTATAAACTACGTAACCAAACAGTTTGCACTTGAAAAATTTAAAGACTTGATTAGATATGAAAGTACGGCTAAACGGGACTTGGAAAAAGCAAAAATTGCTACCAATTATGCCAATGACACCACATACGGGGCTCAGATATCAAACATTGCACAACAAACCGGAAATGTGGCATTTGCTAATAATATAGGAAAAGCCAATATCGTATTATTTGCTCCTTTCTCTTGGAACAAGAAAACTCAAGTAAAGAATGGAGTTACGGATATAAAACCTGGTGCTATGCCCGATCCTGCAGTACGTTACGGTTACCTCCTTGGTCCATCCCTAATCAATACGATTACCAGAACCATTGAGTGGAAACAACCTCAACAGACAAACTCATATACCCCTAACACTCAAATAAAAGCGGACCCCCCTCAAAACAAATCCGGTGAGGCAAATCAACAAATTCCATCTTCCCCTCAAACAAACACCACTAAAACACAAACTCCCACTCAAGCTCCTCTGGGTACCAGCGCCAACCGTTCTTCACCAGGAATCGGAAATAAATACAACCCTGACCAAGTGGCTAAACAGAATGCACTCAACTTGGAAAAACAATCAACACTGAGTCTATCAACCTACCTTGTTCCTGCGTTAGTTGGTATAAAACCTCACGATATAATTTACATTCCCTCCTTAAAAGGAGACTTCATAGAGGATTGGATTGTTCAAAGCGTTGACTATAACCAGAATGACGGTAAAGTTGAGGTAAGTATTCAAGCCTCACGGGTTTATGGTCAAGCTAATCCGATGAACCCATTGAGCGCAAACAAATTCAAAGATTTTGCGGAAAGTAATGGGCTCGTTGGAAAGAATGCAACTTTGTCAAAATGGGAGGAGTATGCCTGGAGCTTGCCCCTTGGACAATCCCCCTCTCCTGCCGCCAACCCACAAAGTTCCCGTGGATATGGAGATGTTGTAGATTATTGAGTTTACTGGGTGCCTGAACGGGTATAATACACTCGAACGCACCGGACAACAGGGTTCGGGTCGATGCGTTCTTGACCTAACGCAAAACTGACAATGGCTGTTTCAACTTACAAGATCTCTCCCGCACTGGACGACCGCAATCGTGCCCGCCTGGAGAGCAAAACCTACAATCGTGCTTACACTGACATTCCCAATCGTGCCCTCCCTGAAACTTATCAGAAGGGTCTTAGCATAATCTTCAATGCCCTTACCGGCGAAGATTTTGATGGCGAAGCCTCAACCTTCACCGTCCGTGCTGATGCGAATGGCGTGTTCAAGCGTCTCTATTCCCCAACTGTATTCTCCACAGAGGAGAAGGGTTTGGTGGTTCGCTGGGGTGATCGTGATATTCCCCTACAGATTACCACCGGTAAGATTAGTGTAGCTAATGCTACTAAGGGTACCAAGTTTGCATTCAAGGAAGAAACAATCGGTAAGTACACCGAACCCGTTCTATCCGTGTCGGCCTCAGCTGACGGCACTCTTTACTCCCTGCCTATTCCTATCCGGTCTGCTGATTACGAAGATAAGGTGTCTGCGGACCTCCTTGACTTGTTGCTTGACGAGAACCCTGAAGCCATTGCCGAAAAAGTGCAAGTTGCTTCCGATCTGTCTAAGCGTGGAGAAAGTGCTAACACTGGAGACCGTCTCCAAGGCCCCTTTGTGAAGGTTGCACACTTGCCTATCGGTGAGTATGCTATCACCTCTTACCGGGTCAAGGAAGGTGGTGCCTACGGTACCGACTACTTCCTGCAAGCCAAAATCGACGAACCTTTCACTGCTCCTGTTCGCACTCAGGTTGATGGTGAATGGATGGACGTTGAAACTGAGGTATCCGACTGGGCCATCGTGAAGCCCAATAACGCTCTCAAGAAGACACTGGCTGCTGAGCCTGTGATTGACCGGGAGAACACCGCTACCCTCCGTGTTATTGAGCACGGCGAGTATAACGGTTTCCCAACCGCAAAGGTGCTCCTGAAGTGTACCACTTTTGCCGAAGATCCTGAGGCTTTTGCCTTGGATTTCTAGTTCCATAATCAAACATCAAGGGACCGGGTTTACGCTCGGTCCTTTTTTGCTATGATTAGTCGTCAAACTCTAAACAACCGGAGAAATAACATTGGCAGATCCCTTTTCAGGCACCACGGGAACCACCAAACAAGAGGTGGAAATCCTAGGTAAGGCAGCAGAGAGGCGCAAAGCACGGTCCTTCGGTTCCTCTAACAAGAAAGACAAAGAAGATAACAAAGCCCCTACCAGAGTTAGTGAACTCTACAACACCGGCATCGAGTTATTGAAAGCTCGTGGATTTACAATCGAACTAGATGAAACTGGTGATCACGTAAGTCACAGGATACTTACACCTCAGGCACCTCCGGAGGTAAAGGGTATCACCTATCACCATACTTTCAAACCTCTCCAAGATATCCATACACCAGAGCATTTCCGTGATGTGGAAGCTGTGTTTATGGCTTGTGATGATGAGAAGGTGAAAGAATTTTGGGCACCGTTATATCGACCAAAGGGAGGAGACAATGACCTCCTCAGCTTCACTGAGCGTATGCTCAAGATGAAGAAAATCAACCAAGCAAAAAACATCCACCAAGTACTAGATTATGGACACACATTTGACCCCGCTGGTAAGTGGGGTGGTGAAATTGTTCTTAACCCTCGCATCTGGGTTCCTGACCGGGATTGGTTTGACCCTATCCTTCACCAGGTCACTTTTGCAGATATTTTTACAATCTTCCCCGATGCCGAGCAAGAAATGCTCCGGCTCATCCTCGGAAGAGTTGGTGTTGGGAGAGCTAATCACTTGCCGCCAGGACGAACCGAGCCCGTGGACCATACCGCCCGAATGGCCGGAGTCATCGTCGGGAAAGACGCTGGTCTTGGGAAGTCTACACTGTTCAACGGACTTACTGCTGCCCTCCAACGGTGCGGATTCGTCACTCACACTTTCAAATCCACCGAAGACCGATTCGGACTTAAAACCGCAGCCCTCAGTGACATCGCCTACAAAGACGACACGTCGCTCACCTCGCTCAAAAAGTTCCTAGCTGCGGAAGAAACTAAGATTCTAATTACCAACGGTCTATTGCAAACGGAGGAAAAGTTTCAAAATGCCGAACAAATCTGGCCTAAATGCGTTATCCTCGTTAACAGCAACGACTGGAATAGCAAGTTTGCGTATGACCTCGACCCCGGTATCATTGACCGAATCAAAATCATTAGCACCTACCGAGAGTACGAGGTTGCTAAGAACCGTGAGCACCTGGAGGGAACTGTCTCGGAAGGCTCGCCTGATCTTCGTCCACGGGCACATATCCCGTATCTGGCAAACAAGCTCGGAGTCAGTTCGGAGGCACTGTATCTGTGGTGCTTACGGCTTGGGACTGAACGGTTTTGGGAAGTTATCAACGATACTCGTGACCCATCAATTAACCGCCTCCAGGTCGAGGTTAGGTATTGGACGACACGCCAGCGCATCCGCTTCAAGGCTGATGTTACGCAGGCGCTTGTTAACGCTATGTCATTCTCCTGGATGCTCAGGACGGGCGATTCGGAAATCCCAGAGTTCACGCCGGAGATTCTCCAAGAGTGCTTAGACCACTTCTATTTTGTAGGAGTTGACCCTTCCGGTTTACGCATAATGACCCGTATGAAAGAGAAGTGGGAGGAGGCTGGGAGACCCTCCACTCATTACTATCAAGGATTCCGGGAAGTTAGGTGGGAGTCCATCAAGAAGGCTGTAACTTACTTTGAACAGTTCGGTAAGAACCCGGGAAGCAACACCGCAGCAGAAGTCATCAAGGATATGATGGAAAAACTAATGATGCGGGATGGTTTCAAGATTGGTGGCAGTGCCAACTATGTCATTGAAAACTGGGAGAATATGCGCCACGCTTGCGAAGAGCTACAGGCAGAAGGTGAGGACCTAAAGGAAGACCTAGACGACAGGGACCTAAAGAGATTGCTAAATCCAGACCAGGAAGTATATGACAAATGGATTGAAGATAAGCATTACTCTCCTGACAGAGCGGAGAAGTTTCGTGCTGCGGCCCGAGTAAAATTATATAAGCAACTTGACGGAAAAGGGGTATAAGTATGTTTGACACAAACTTTTCCGATCAAACTTCAATGGACGCCTTCTCGTATGAATGCCAGAAGCAAGCGAGACTAAAAGAACAACTGGAATCAGAAGGTTTTCAGTGTATTGATGATCCCGCAGACTTGTACGGCAAAATAGGCACGGTTCAAGAGATTGAAACCTTTTGCCAGCTGTATACTCCCCGACTTCTTTGCAAACTGTATGCAAAGGGAACAGAGGATTTGGAACACTCGTTCTACCTTTGCCCCCTGTGGCAAATCATCAAGTTCAACTACGTAATCCCCACTCCTGGGGAATACTTCACTGCTAAATATGTGGTAGGTATTCGACGTGTGGGCGAGAATGCTTTTGTGCCAAGTCTCCGATTGCCATTGACATAAAATGGACGAGTTCCTCAGCAGCAATATACAGGATGCCGCCACTCCGATAAATAGTGCCGGTAATCCAACTCAAAGTTATCGCAATGCTGCTGGGGATTTCAACCTTCATAACAAATATGGCAGTCGAAAGGTGAAGTCAAGGGATAACCTTGACCAACCCAAAGAAGGCGAAGAGCCAATGCGGGACAACACTGCATCAATGTATCAAGAGGGCCCCCTAAGTACTGGAGGTTCTCAGAACGATAACGCAAACGACCGTTATTTTGGTTCGTTCTCAATAGAATCCAAACGAAATGTTATGGACCTTTTGAAAAACCATCCAAAGTTTGACCAGAAAGGAAATGTACGTATGAACCGAGTGCAAAATAACACTCGGGATGTTATGCCTCACGACCAAACCAAAATCGTGGAAAACGGTGGTTACGTGGTCCGTGAAGACTTACCGCAAGCCTCACAACCAAAATACTAAAATGTCCCCCAAAATCACTGACCCAAACTCCTTCCTACAAAGTTTAGTTGCCAAGAAAGGCAAAAGTGAACTTTACGGTATTTACTTAACCAGTGTCAATGTGTTGGCAGAAGCCTCTCTTGACTACGGGTACCCGGTTGACATAGACATCCCCCGTGCAGTAGAATCTTTGATCTCCCACGAACAGGATGACTGGAATCGTCTCCTGGTAGAAATGCGTAGGAAGAGTGATGAGATTATCTTCCCTATCTCTTTCCTCCATCAAGCTGAACCAGTAACCGTATACTTTGCCTCCGAGGGGACAGAAATGTCCTGTATGGTGTTTATTCCAACACTTGCAATCAACGAGTTCGTATACGAGGTTACATTTTTCCAACATCTCCTCAGGGAAGTAGCCCAGTTTGCGGGTAAAATCCCTACATCACTTCGGTTTACACTAGGGGCAGTTTATATGGAATGGGATGAGGCAGTGGAGAGGGGGATTGCCAAAGAAGTAGAGTACAACTTCTAGTTTACCGACCCTCCCCCAAGCTACACTACCTCTGCTTACACAATCAAATGGACCTAAACGACTACCAAGCAGCAGCCCTCCAGACCGCTGTCTACCCCAACAGGGGAGCAAACTTTGCCTACCCTGCTTTGGGCCTGGCAGGTGAAGCAGGCGAAGTGGCCGACAAACTAAAGAAAGTTATCCGTGACAATAACGGAGTTCTCACAGACGAAGTTCGTGAAGCCGTGGCAAAGGAAATCGGAGATGTACTCTGGTATGTCGCCGTCCTTGCTAGTGAAATGAACTATGCTCTGGATAGAATCGCCCAAGGTAACCTAGACAAACTGGCATCACGCCAACAACGTGGTGTTATCTCAGGTTCCGGAGACAATCGATGATTGCATCTCAATGCTCCTTCAATCAAATGATGAAGGTAGCCGTCTATATGCCAGAACTGGCTAAGGCTACTAGCTTCTTTCAAGTTGAATTTGGTATGGACGAACTACACGCTTGTTGGGATGGTTTTGTTCACACCTCAGACCATTACGAACAACAGTTCTCTTCAAAAACCGCAATCTGCAAAGAATTTACTAATGCCCTCACGGACTACCGGGAATACCTCGACTCAACTGACGAAGTGGGACTTTCGGTTCATTAGAATTGCTCAAGAAGTCCAGTCCTGGAGCAAAGACCCTAGTACTAAATGCGGTTGCGTCCTAGTAAAGGAACGCCGCATTATAGCCACTGGGTATAACGGTCTCCCTGCTTCTTTATCTGACTCTCTAGATAGATACCAAAATAGAGAGTTCAAACTAGCTGCCATTATCCACGCAGAAAAAAACGCACTGTTCAATGCCGCAAAAAACGGTACAACCGTAGAAGGTTGCTCAGCATACATTACTTGGCCTCCTTGCTCTCAGTGCTCTTCCGCACTTATACAAGCAGGGATAACCCGAGTAATATGCCCTCACCCTTTATCCGGTCCTGAACGTTGGCGTAATAACTTCATTTTGGCAAATGACCTGCTAAATGAGGCAAGTGTGGAAATTCTTTATTACGAGGAAGACCAATGTCCTGCCGAATTTGTCCCGTCTGTGAAGCAAAGTGGATAAACGATCAACTGTACTGGTCAACGGGTAAAACAGGCAGTGACAACGACCTAAATGCCCTTGTGTGCCGAAGCTTACCCAGTGAAAAGGCAGAAAAGTGTATAAACCCTTGCAAAGGACAAGAAGGGGGAATAGGGTGGAACGAAAGATTGAAAATCATAGAGCAAGGGTTAGACGGCATATGATTCGGTTTACCGAACCTTCGGGTTCGGTTTCCTGGTCTTCCATTTTCCTGCAAACCATTGTATAGTATAAAGAGTTGAAAAACAAAATGTCAAGCATCGAAATCCTCCAGAAAGCCATCAAAGGTGATTCCCAATCCATCACCCGTATTATTGAGCAGTATACTCCCCTTGTTCATAAAATTGTAAACAAGTATGCTTGGATGTCCCCCACCCATAGCCGTGAGGACCTAGTTCAAGAAGGTCTCCTCGGTATCATCAAGGCCATTGAAACCTTTGACTTGCAACGAGGATTCCGGTTTATGACTTGGGTTTATCCTCAAGTTCGTGGTGCCGTTCAAGGTGTTGCTCGCAAAGATAACAGGTTGCCTAAGTATCCTCTATCCCTAGAGCAAAGTGACTGGGGTCACAATCTGGAAGATTCCGTGCAGTACGAAGTTACCGACGATTACTCTACCAACTTCATTAAAGACATTATCATTGCTGGTTGCGGATCTCTGAGTAGCAAGAGGGCACAAATCGTAATCGACCGTTACGGTTTGCTCGGAAAGCAACCCCTACGCCAAGGTGAAGTTGCCAACAAATACGGTATGACTAAGCAAGCAGTAAACTCACACATTGCCCGTTTCTCTAAGATTATTCGTGAGAAGCACCCTGAACTGGAGGCCCTCATCAAATGATATCGGAAGGTAACAAGGGTAAAACCCTTATTGTCACTAAAGTTTTTGACAAAAACTGTGACATCTGCAATCATATGAGCAAACACGACCGGGTAACTTTTGAAAGTTATCCCGAAATCGGGTACCAGGAAGTGTTGCTAGATGATGTAATCAACCCTGAAAATAATGCACGACCGATTACTCTCCAGAGAATCTATCAGTGCTTGGAGCGCTATGCTCTGAATCCGGATTACACTCTGGACCTCCCTGCCTATGTGATACTAAGTATCAAAGGCAAGTACGTAAATCACCATATTGGTGCAGCTACAATTGCACAATTGCGTGATATAATTACACAGTGTCTTGAAGACACACCTGAATAATCGGAGTATTTATGCATTGGGACATCACGTTTTACTTTCTCTCTACGGAGTAGATTTTCTTCTGTTGAATGATCTACTTGGAATCACGGCTGCTTTTGAAAAAGCAGTGGAGGCAACTGGGGCAACAGTTCTAAACCGTTTCTCTCATCAGTTCTCACCACAAGGTGTAACTGTTGTGTACGCACTCTCAGAGTCACACATCAGCATCCACTCTTTTCCGGAAGACGGAACCTGTGCCATAGATGTTTACACCTGTGGTAACATGGATTCAGTCAAAGGAATGCAGGTTCTTCTGAACCACTTCAAACCCACCCGTTACGACTACCAGGATATTCAACGATGAAAAAAGCAAAACTTGTAAAGCAAGCGTTGAACACCCCACATTTATACTCCCCGGAAGAACTGGCCTACTTCCGTCTTTGGCTAAGAGCCAGAAAGCTCCGGAAACAAGAACAAAAAACCAGGACCCTTGAAAGCCTAGAAAAACTTTACTTGTCCTGACCTCTGCTATAATCAAACTGAAATCTAAACAAAACATGACGGTAACAACAGAAGACGGCGGACGCCAGAATATGTTCGCCAAAGAACCCAAAATGATTATCGAGGAGAACTACGTGCCACACAATGAAAAAGCAGAGAAGCTGAATGGGCGTCTCGCAATGCTTGGTATTATCGCTGCCTTAGGCGCTTATGCAGTAACCGGTCAAATCATCCCGAACGTCTGGTAATGGCAGCCCCAATCTTCACCATTACCGCTATCGCATTCTTTGTGCTTCTGTCTCATGCAATCAACCAACTTTCCGAAACCTACTGATTTCTGGTGGCCTCACCCCGACTCCTTCTATGAAGTCGTAGTTGAAGACACCGAGGAAGGATGGTCGCTCAGTGCCCCTGACGAAAGCGAAGCTGGTAACTGGCTAGCACACTACAACTCAACTGAAGAACTTCATGCTCAGTTCACTCAAGAGCTTACGAAAGCTCTTATGGATCAACTAGAACGTTGTAGTACCCTGAAACCACCAAATGATAGTGCAGCTTGACCCTTGTCTTCCATTAAATACGCCGAAAGGCAAAGGTTGGGCGCACTTTCTTATTGATTATTCACAAGAACATAATCTCTTGTGGGTAGTTTTCCTCAGGGACACGGGAGAGTGTTGGACTTTCTCAAACTTTGAGATTACTTTAGAATCTAACTATTCCTTAAATAACCTCATCTAACTAAAAATCAATGGCCAAGATCAACAAGTCCGCAACTGGAGCAACAATGATCCAGTCAAAACCAAAAATGTCCGCTCAAGGTTGCTCACGCAATACTAACCTGGCAGCCACTCCTAATCGGGCTAAGAAAAAGCGGTATAGGGGTCAGGGGAAATAAAGTCATGTTCCTCATAACTTTTGGAGCAGCGCTCTTAGCTACATTAGCAGGAAACCTTCTAACTTTTTACTTATTCGGAAAAATTGCACAAAGAGCAGAAAGAAAGCGAGTGGAGCAAATGAACGCCCAACTGCTAGAACTACAACGGCTAGCTGAGAAAGAGCAAGAGCGTATGAAGAAATACGCAGCAATGGAGGGATAATCGGTTTATTTCCGATTTTCCGTGCTATACTAAACTCACCTGTTCAAAACAACTATGAACTTGTTCGTAACCGACGATTGCCCGTATCAAGCTGCTAAGAACCTGCCAGATAAACTCGTTGTCAAAATGGCCCTTGAGAATGCTCAAATGTTGGCGGCCAACTTCAGCGATGAGTTTCTAGCGTATGGTTCTTTGCCAAAGAAAGACGGCACACCCTACAAAGCCACCCATAAAAATCATCCTTGCACCAAATGGGGACGAGAATCCCTAGCAAATATCGCTTGGATGGTTGCACACGGTTTGGCAATCTGCTTTGAATACACTCAACGTTACGGGAAAGTTCATAGTTGCGAAATGACTCACGCCCGTGCTCTAGCTCTGTTAGAAGCAAACGGTGGCACCCTGGAACTTTTCTCATATCATACACCGTTTGTGCGGGCAATGCCCGATGAACTAAAAACCAACCAAACAATCAGTACTGTCGAAGCGTATCGACGGTACATCCATACCAAACATTACGCTAAATGGAAGCACGGAAATGAGCCAGAGTGGTGGAGCCCCGAAGAGCATCAGAGATTACAGGGAAGCGTATAAAGTCGGGGGTGAGTTTGAGTACCCTCAGTTTTTCAAAGCATACCAAGATTGCCTATCAGCACAATGGCGCCCTCAAGAGGTTTCTTTTGAGAGCGACATTCGTGATTGGCAGAATGCTACGCAAAACGAAAAAGAAATCGTTGGTGGAATCCTCAGAGGTTTCACACAACTGGAGTGCCACGTTAGTGATTACTGGTCTGGAGTTCCAGCCTGGTTTCCTAAGCATGAGATTGCAGCAGTTGCCAGAGCTTTCAGTTTGAGCGAAATCGTTCACGCTGAGGCATACAACTTGCTGTCGGATACCCTTGGACTTGACGAATTTGAGGCATTTCTAGGTGACCCAGTCGCACAACAAAAGATCGGATATTTCCTTAATAACCGACCGGTTAAAGAGTCTTTGGCAGTGTTTAGTGGTGCTGGTGAGGGTGTTTCTCTTTTCAGTAGTTTTTCTGTGCTCCTCTCTCTTAACCTCACCGGCAGGTTCAAAGGAATCGCCCAAATCATCAGTTGGTCAATCAACGACGAGCAACAACACTCCGACACCGGGATCGCACTCTTCAACGAATTAGTGAAAGAAGAACCACTCACTCACGACGAAGCAGAATCCATCTACGAGGGATTTGACACAGTAATCAAAAACGAATTTGCTTTCATTAGCAAAATCTTTGATGGTAAAACACTCGATACCATAAATCAAGAAGACCTCCGTGCGTTTATTTGCTACCGTGCAAATGATCGTTTGGGGAAACTTGGCTTGCGTCAGAAATATGTATATAAACATGAACGGGCCGAACGCATAAAGCAATGGTTCAATCCTTTGGCCTCAGGCATGACAAGCACCGACTTCTTTGCCCAAGCCAAAGACGGTAGCAACTATATTTCTAAGCCAACACAAGACTTCTCAGGTGTAAATCTCAAAACCCTAAACCTCTCCCTTGTATGATTGAACCTATCGCACCAGAATGGCTCTCGGAAGAGGGCACACAAACTTTAGCGGCAGGTTATCTGCTACCGGAAGAAACTCCCCGTAAAATGTTCGAGCGTGTTGCTCGTGCTGCTTCACAAATCAATGATGACCGAGACCTCTACGAAGACGTATTTGAGAGCCTGTGGAATGGTTGGATTGGCCTTGCTAGTCCTGTTGCCGCTAATTTCGGGACCTCTCGTGCCCTCCCTATCAGCTGCTATTCTGTTCATCTCGGTGATAGCGTTAGCAGCATCTATTCTCATTTGAAGGAGGTAGCTCAACTGAGCAAAAATGGTGGAGGTGTTGGCGTCTACTTTGGCGATGTTCGCCCTGCGGGTGCTCCTATTTCTGGAGGTGGAAAGTCCACCGGAATTGTCCCGTGGGCACAACA
>Ga0209188_1001493_pt1 | contig 18651 bp, 12 predicted proteins | sample C_130625_EF_Meta_FD_187307 | JGI IMG/M metagenome (GOLD analysis project Ga0209188, IMG submission 187307) | Freshwater microbial communities from Lake Croche, Canada to study carbon cycling - C_130625_EF_MetaG (SPAdes) (version 2) | ecosystem: Environmental > Aquatic > Freshwater > Lake... | reverse complement strand
AAAAAAAAAAAAAAAAAAAAAAAAAAAAAAAGATAAAAAAAAGAATAATAAAAAGGATAATAAAAAGGATAAGAATGATAAAAAAAATCCTGTAACAAAATCAAACTGCAATCCTGATTGTAAAAAAGATCTTATAACTGATAAAAACAATAAATATTATAATCAATTTATATATGAACATCCATGTGCTCCAAATAAATATTGTGCAGGTGATTATGCTATTACAAGTTTAGATCCTATAAAATGGTATAATCTAAAGAAAGAATTACGAATGGCATATGAATTATCTGATAATAATAATCAATCTGATAAAATTAAAAAAATAATAAAGGACTATAAAAAGTCACATAATATTGATGATGTTTCATTTATATATAATGATAAAACTTTACATAGTGATTGGGCAGATGATTTAGATCCATATGCATTTCTATGGAAAGATGGATTTTATCGAAATACTCCTGATCCAACTAAATCACCAGAAATGAGTGATTGTACAAATAATGATGATTGTAGAGCAAATATATGCAGTGATGATACCGAAGATAAAATAACTTATAAAAAATGTTATAATCCACAAGTTTATTTGGATGTTGATGATTATCTAGATTCTAATGGTAACACAGCACCTAATAACCTTTGTAATATGAAATATGTACCATATAAGTCGAATGGTGGCCGCTATATTCAAATAGCAAGTATTAAAAAACTTGAGAAAGATATTAATCCAAAAGAAAATCCAGCTTATGAATGTATACAATATGCGGATGATGTTAATAAAGGTAAAAATGTAGGGTTAACGCCAACATACACTGTAAATTTAAAATATGGAGTTAAAAATTCACCTAATAATGAAATATATGAATATATAGAAACTAATACGTATAATAAAGATAAATATGATTCTTATAAATTAAAGGGAACTTAATATTAAAAAATGGGTAAATACATATTATATGCCATTCCATAACTATTATCATATATTCTTTTGTTAATAACTGGAATCATTAAAGTTCCATTATTGTATAATATATAATCATAATTGTCTAATTTGAAATTGCTATTATTCTTAGCAATTACAGATGACTTATTTACTAAATTAATAATAACGAGTGTATTATTTATTTTATTAACTAAATATTTTTGTTTTCTAAAAACTAATAAATAACTGGAATTTACATTTTCTAATTGATATGTTATATTTTGTTTAATGTAATTTCTTTCAGGAATAATAGTTTGAAATAAATTTGTAGCATTTAAATCTTTGGAAGAAAGTAATTGATGACTGGGTAAATTATAAATTGTATTTTGATAGTTTACTTTAATATACTCTGGTTTATGTTCTTTAATAACTGGTTTTAGATCTTCTTTAATAATAACTGGTTTTAGATCTTCTTTAATAACTTCTTGTTTTACATCTTCTTTAATAACTTCTGGTTTTACATCTTTTTTAATAACTTCTGGTTTTACTTTTTCTTTAACAATAATAGATTGCATATCTTCTTGCTTAAGTTGATTTTCTTTTATTAAATCTATTTCTTTTAATTTATTTTCAATTAATTGTTTTTTTTCAATATCTGTTTTTTCATTTTTAATATCTTTAAATAAATGATTAAAATTATGTAGTATTTCTTCAATATCAGCTTTAATATTTTTTTGTTTTATTTCATCTAATTTATTAACTGATAATTTTTCAGGTATTTCACTATCTACATTAACTATTTTAATTTGTGGAACAGGTGGTTCTATTATTTCTTTTTTTTCTACTTCTACTAATGGTATAACTTTTATAGACTCTTTTTTCTCATTCGTTTGTATAGATTCTTTTTTCTCATTCGTTTGTATAAATTCCTTTTTCTCATCTATCGGTATAACTTTTATAGACTCATTTTTTTTATCTACTATTTCATCTTCAATTTCTTCCTCATATTCTGATTCAGATTCTTCTTCAACTGTTTCTACTAAAGGAGCAGCTGCTACAGGATCTACTTCTACAGGTGCTGCTACAGGAGCGGCTGCTACAGGAGCGGCTACAACAGGTGCAACTATCATAGTTTGTTGAATAGAAGTAGATGCATTTGATGTTGCAGTAGATAACAAAGATGCTACTAAAGATGCCGCAGTTGGAATTATTACATTCGATTGATCAACTGGAATAATACTTTTTGATGTAAAAAGCTCTCCTGATAATAATATTAATTTATATGCACTATTTTTAACATTTACGCTATTATTTCCGACGAAATAAACAGGATAATTTTTATAATAAAGAATATTTAAACCATTTTTATGATCAAGTCTAAAATTTAAAGTGCTAAATTTTTTCTTAGGTGTTATATTAACTGCTTCAGTAAAAGAAAATGGTTTAAATACCGGATCATTTGGCGCGTCGATTTGTGTTTTAGCATATAAAACATATTTTTCCGTTCTATTTTCAAATAGAATTACATTCAGATTTTCCTTATCAACTGTAACTTTTATTGATTCGATTGTAAGTTTTTTCATATTATAAAATAAAAAGAAATAAATTTCCAAATTTTTGCGTAGCGCAATTAAATTAATTCTTTAATGTTTTTCTCTATCATTTCAGATTCAATGTTTACATTATCTTTATTCAAAATAATGTTAATCATCTCATTATCTTCAAATATAATAGTTGCAGAATCACTCTTTCCTTTCCTTCCAGCTCTTCCAATTAATTGGTATAAAGAGTTCTGTGTAGAATGTCGTAAAAAAGTTTCATTAATTCTAACAATTGTTAAGTTAATATTAGTTCCATATACAATAGAAGGATCCGAAAATATCATTTTAAATCTATCTTTATATTTCAAAAATAGATTCATTTCCATATTTCTAAATTCATCTGGTTGATAAATACCAATACCTGACATGAATAACATTGCACGTGTATCATCTAAAACTGAATACTCATCAATATTTCCAAATATTTCACTATTAGGATAGATTAAATGTTTCAGATTTCCAAATTTACTAGCATGAGACGATGAATTAATAATAAATTCACCTGGTATTCTAATTCTAAGTTCAGATATTTCTTTCCTTAAGTTAGCTCGATCCATTTCAGAATCTTTATTTCCATTCTTTTCAAGTGACTTTAATTCGCCTGATAAGGCTTCAAAATCTCGAGTATAAGTTTGTATAATATCTGAAATCTTCGGAGCCCCTGAAATAAGAGGCTGAGATATATCTTCAATGTATTGACTAAACATATTATTGGAAGAAACACAAAGTGTTTTTCCAGTTTGATAATAAATAGCGCCAGAAGTAAGTATCTTTTTAGATTCCATATTATTAATCTTTTGTATGCGAGATCCGAGATCATTTAATTTTGTTAACAATTCCTGCTTATTACTATCACGAATGAAATGCAATATTTGAAATCCATATTGGCGAATACTTTCTTGAGTAATTAAGCCTAAATAAGGAAATTTATTCTTTAGTTTCATTTCGCTGGGCAGATCAGAATCTAGTAATTCAGACATTTTGAAAACAACCTCTAGAGAATAAGATCGTTTTAATAAAGGTTTATTTTCGAGTAAATCTAAAAAAGATTCCAATTCTTCTATAGAATTAACCATGGAATGTGGCATAAAAATATACCCACTAGAATCAATAAAAGTACAGCTAATATGTTGCATTGAAGATTTAATCATTTTAATAAAACTATTATCTTCTAATTCATACCTTTTACGGAAACAGTCAATTACAGTTGGAATCTCTTCAGGTTCCGCTACAGTAGCAGATACTAAAAAAGAAATCTGTGGTAATATAGACATAATTTTGGCAGTAACTGGCAAATCATATGCAGCACAAGCTTCATCAAAATAAAGAATAAATCTGTTAGGATAAGCCTCTAGTAAAACTACGGCTGATTCTAAATCTGAAATAATCATTTCGGGCCATTCTGCTTTATCCATATTATCAATGGGATAATTCTGATCTTTAATAGAGCGAATTTCATTTAAGTAAAATTCTACTTGAACACGAATATCATCATGATATTTCTTCTTATTATCTTCTTCAAATTGTTTTTGTGTTTTCAATTTTCGATGATGATTCCAGTCATGATAACAGTTTTTATAGAATTTTACGAAGGATTTATCTCTGTTATCATAGGAATCATATTTTCTATAAGCAAGACCGAATTTAACATCAATATTACTTGTTCTACAAGCAATACCAACATCATCTCGAACTTGAATATTAGAGCAAATAAAGAGTAATACTTTATTAGAATAGGATAGGTCATGTCTTTTTGATTTATTAATTTCCGAAATCATGCGCGCTGCCATAGGAGCAAGCTGTGTTTTTCCACCACCAGGAGGGACATTATAGAATCCTAAAACAGCTTTATTATTTTCGATAGAATCTTGTATTAAAGATAATACAGTTTTCTGCTCTAAATAAAGTGAGACTGAGTTCGGCTTCTCTTTATCCCAAAAGGAGTTTGATACTATCCGAGGATTAGCAACAATAAATTCATTAAGACGCGTTCTAGATTTCTTATTAGTAATAACTTCTCTTAATTTGTCAAGTAATTTATTACTTTTTTTAAGAATATCTTGTAATAAATCAGGTTGAAGTATTTCAATAATATATTTAGAAAAATCTTGAATAACACGATATAAACTAATTTCACAGTCGACAAAAACAATAAAATCAATATCCATGTCCTTCTTTTTAATTAAATAAATAGTCCAGTAAATAATGTTTAAAAAAATAACTTTAAAATTATTAATATAATTTCTACTTAATACAATAAGGTTATTCTGAATAGTAATTGATTTTGAAAAGGCAGAAAGCTCTTTTCGCTGATTTTCAAGTAAAATTTGAAGCCTTAATGTTTCAGTTGAATTTAATTTTTTAGGCTTATTTTTTTTATCTTTAATATTTGATACCTCTTTTTCGGGCTCTTTTTCTAAAAAAAGAGATGGAAATCCATTTTCTTTCAAAAAAGAATGGAATGATTGAATATACATGTACATTGGAATAGAGTTATCTAACTCTAGTTCTAAACTAACATCTTTTTTATCAATAAATCTAATACGAACTTCTTTAATCAAAGCTGATAAAATAGGGTCATTTGGGCGTTCTTCATTAATATTCGACCAATCAATATTTTGATCAGTTGAGCTTTTAACTCCAGATATAGATACTGAAGTTGACATATTGAAGATATAGTTTTATATATTCAATATTCTTTATTTATAAATAGAAATCAATTTTTATATAGAAAAGTTTATTTTTTTAGAGGTTTTTTCTTAACTTCAATTTCTATTTTTTGTTTCATTGGTTTTAATTTAGATTCTTTTTTAACTTCTTTCTTAGCTTCTTTTTTAGCTTCTTTTTTAGCTTCTTTCTTAACCTCTACTGGAATAGATTTTACTTTGTTAGCGATAGATTTTTTATTTTTTTGAATTTTCATAGCATCACTTAATAAATTATGAATATCGGCTGATTTTAATTTATATACTTTTTTAGGTTTATCTTTAGAAGATGTTTTTTTTACTGGTTCATAATTATGAAGTTTTTCTTTTAATCGATTAACATCATCATTTTCCATTGGATTTTTTATTCTAGTTACCTTTTCTTTGATATGAAATGTTCTTCCATTTTGAGATAACCCATCTACTTGATGAATATGAGTATTATGTCCTTCGATAATTTGAAATTTAGCTTTTTTTCTACCATCATCATTAATTTGAGTATAACTTTTTTTTAAAAGAAAACGCATTTTATTTATATTATAATATTAGAAAAAAATATAGATTATAAATATGTCAGAATTTATATTTTCAAAATTATTAGATAAAGTAAGTGACGCAAGTGCAAATATAAATAGCTATTTTGATAATTTTGATACATATAATGCAAATATATATACTATTTTAAACCGCTTACCGAAACATAATATCATTTTTTATATTTTTATAGTATTAATCATATTTAATTTAATAAGACCATATGAAATAAAATTGAATCATATATTAACTTTTCTAGTATGTGTCTTATTAATCTATTATTTAATTAATAAAGATTATTCTGATACAAATACTTTTATTACAAATAAAAAAAAAAAATTAGATTTTTTGCATAAGATTATGTATAATGAAAAAGATTGGAGTTATGCTATAGAAGGCGAATCTTCTTTTAAACCGGCTGTATTACAGAAAAAATCATATTTATTTGAAGACCCATTATTAGTAGAATTATTATATAACTGTCGTTCTTATATAAAATATAGTATATCAGCTTATGTTAGTTGTTTACATCATTGTAATAATGTTATTGGTTTAGACTATGAAAGTAGAATTGGATTAAATGCAGAGTATTATAATTATGAGATTGCAGTAGCAGAAAGTAAAAAGGCATTAAATGAGTTTCAAACATTTACTTATCAATTAGAACCATTATCAGAATTAAGTTTTGAAATATTTTTGAAAAATAGGACTAAATTACATGAAATATTAAATTCACATTTGGATAATATGAGCCGATTATTTAAAGAAAAGAATAAATTACATGATATAACGAATCATACTTATCCAGATAATTTTTATGATATGAATTTTCAAGTAGCTCCCAATAATACAAAATCAAAGGATTATATATCAGTTTATAATATGTTCTAAAGGGAACCTAGGAAAGGGAACCTAGGTTCCCTTTACATCCCTCCTAGTAGGGAACCTAAGGTTCCCCTACAACCCCTCCTCAAAGGGAACCTAGGTTCCCTTTAGATCCCTCCTATTCTATCTTACCCTTTTATTCAAATAAACAGAGTTTGTATGTTTGTATATTTATAAAAAAAAGTTTTTAAATTTTAACAATAAGAATAAGGGTATGATGGAATAGGAGGGATCTAAAGGGAACCTAGGTTCCCTTTGAGGAGGGGTTGTAGTGGAACCTTAGGTTCCCTACTAGTGAAGTTTATGATATTTCTTAAAAACCAATTCCAAATTATTGTTTCGATTAAAAGATTTGGTCATAAACCATCCATGGTTAGGTTCACTATAAGGAATTTCGTATCCGAATTTTCTATAATAGTTTCTGGTTCCTACACCCGCAATAACACAAGTGCCATCGCATCCATGTTCTTTACTAATTGTTTCAGCAACATGTAATAATTTTTTACCAAAACCATGATGCTGACCAGGATTCTTTTCATTTTTATTAATCTTGTTTTTATTTTGTGAATAAGTTGAAACTTTTTCACCATAAACATGTAATTCTCGGATTTTTCCTTTATTACTCATTGATTGTGCAAAACAATTATTATAGTTAGGACTAGAAATTCGTAGCCGCAGAAAACTATATATAATATTTTCATTTCCACATCCATAAAAATAAGAATTAAATCCAAATAATCCAAATATGAACTGTTTTATTTGAAACAGTCCATATTTCCAACAAAAAGGACACGTACATGATTTATGTGAAAGAAAAATTTCTTTTCCTCCAGACGAATCATAATCAACTCTAACAAGTCGAGCTAAGTGAATATTTTTAATATTAAATTTAACTTCCATGCTTCGAATCTCTTTACTTCGTTCTCCTGCTTTTTCAATTGCTTCATCTAAAACTTGTCTTAAGTTAGTAATTTTATTACCACCTTGAATATGATCTCCTGGGAAATCTCTTTGAATCCGGTTCACTCTAATCCAAGGAGGAATATTAAGTGTTGTCCAAATTAACAAATCAATAAATTCTTTAAAATGGCTTTCTGCATAAGGTTTATATGTACCAGCATCATACCATTCTTTAATTTTAGTGAATTCTAAAACAACAGTTGGATAAATCTTCCATTGATCCGCTTGATAATCAGGATGATTAATAACTGTTTCTAGCATTAATCTATCCATTTCAGGGGTAGCCCCAGGTAAATCAGGCATTAGATGAATATCAATTTTAAAACCATTATCTTTAGCTAATTTAATAGCCGCAATAATATCTTTTTGAGTACATTGACGATTTAATTTTTCTAGAAGAGAATCGTCTGTATGTTGAACTCCCATTTGAATCCGAGTTACACCATAAGAACGAAATCTTCTTAATTCATATTTTGTAATTTTATCTGGTCTTGTTTCAATAGTAATGCCAATAATTTTACATAGTGCTGATTCATTTATTTCAATTTCTTTTTGTATGTCATCAAATGGTTCACGCATTTTAGTCCTATCATCAAAGATAGTATTTGCAGCATAAAACAACATTTTAATAAATTTTTCTGAATCAGCAGGTTTATAGCATGAAAAAGTACCACCTAATATAATAATCTCTACTTTGTCAATATGATGACCATTTACGAAATAAGCCATTGCTCTATCGTAAAATTGTTTCAATGGATCAAAATTATTTCTTTCACCGCGTTGAACAGTGGGTTCACCTTTAAAGTAAGAACGACTATATTTTGGATCATTGGGACAATAATAGCAATCATATGCACATGAAAATACATCAGGTGGCATAATAACAGAAATAACTAATACACCAGATTGACTTCTCATTCTTTTAGTAATTAATATTTCTTCTAATGCAATATTTTGACTAATTATATTTTTATATAAAAGAACACGGTATAAATAATAAATTTGTGATTTTTTAGGATAAATTTTATGTTTTCTTCTACATTCAACAGATGCTTCATCGTATTTTTGTTTAGGAGTTTTAATTTTTTTTAATTCTTTTCCAAAAATCATTTTGTATATTTTAGATAAATAATCGGGTTCTTTTTCAGAGAAATCATATTTTAATAAATCGTATACAAAATTAGTAATACTTTCACGATGTATTTCTGGAATAAGAGAATTTCATTTAATTTGAAGATTATTATCTGCAATAATATCTTCTAAATCAGTTTGAAACAAACAATCATTCGTTTGTACTTTTATGTTTTGAAAGTTGACTAATTTAGCCATAAAAGTTTGTGTTTGTTTAATTATAATTAATAGAAATTATAATTAAAAATTATTCAGTTTTTCAATAAGGGAACCTAGGTTCCCTTATAAACCCTCCTAGTAGGGAACCAAGCGTAGTGTGGCCTCCCCTACAACCCCTCCTATTCCATCATACCCATTATATTTTTAATCCGATTAAAACAGATCGTGATATGATGGAATAGGAGGGATGTAAAGGGAACCTAGGTTCCCTTTCTAGGTTCCCTTTCTAGGTTCCCTTTCTAGGTTCCCTCTAATTGACATGTCCGTAGTCGGTTCCTAAGTCATCAAAACCAGTTACAATACCGGTATTATTTTTGCCAGCAAATGTAGGAGTTGCTGCATATGGTAATTGTGAGTTAGGAATATATTCACCGGTTTTGTTGAATTGGCGGAACCAAACATCACCTGGAACACCCCAGTGATCATCTGGCCAATTTGCAGGTCCTCGAGAATTTAATGTTGCGGCGAAATCAGACCCATTACTGCCACCTTTTTGTTTTTTTGATATTTTTTTTTTGGGGGCTACTTTTTTTTGTTTTTTAGGAGCTGATTTTTTTTGTTTTTTTGAACCACCTTGAATTAAATTTTGATCACCAAATTTAACAGCTTTTGCTGAATTAACTGAAGCTAAATATTGTTTATCTAATTCTGCTAAAAATCCAGAAAAGTTATCAATTGCACTATTAATTCCTCTTTGAACGGCAACTACGCCACCATCATTAACACGTGGAATTACTTCACCTGATCCTTCTTGAGGTTTAACGTTAGTACTTAAAATTTGTAAAACTTTTTCTTGTTCTTTTGCAGCAGCAATAGCAGAAGCTGCAGCTTGTAAAGCAGATTGTTGTAATGCAAGTCTATCACCAAGATTATTTAAAGCTATTTGAACTGATTCTGCAGCAGCACTTACAGCTTTTGAACTATTTTCAACTGACATTGATGAAGATTGATTAGTTAATTGAGAAGCTACTTCAGATGTTCCTTGGGCAACTTCACTTGTGGAAGATGCAACTTGTTTTAATCCAGCATTTAATTGTCTTTGACTAGTTAAATTTAAACTTTTTACTGAACCAGTAGCTAATTGTGCATTATTCTCAACTTTTTGTAGTTGACTAGCAGGTAATCCTTCAGCTATTCCAGACATAACAGTGGTATTTGCTGCGGAAGTTGCAGCAGATCCTGCAAAATTTGCAGTAGCAGATGCTAGTTCAACTGGTGTCATTTGAGTTAATCCACTTTTTAATCTATTTCTAGCTTCTTTTAATTCAACTAAATTTGCTGAATTTTTGTATTGATTCTTAGAATTATAATACTCAATTGCTTTATTTAAATTATTTTTATATTCATTGTAAGGTTTGAAAGGATTCTTTAAATATTCTTTCCAATTAAATAAACGTTTTTGCATTTCATTATTAGATAATTTTGATTTATTTGCAATAGTAATAGCTTGTTCTTCTGCTTTTGCAGCATTTACTGCAGCATTTGCAGCTGTAACAGCAGATTGTTCTAATATTTGTCTATTACCAGGGTTATTTATAATTTTCCCAACAGCTCCTGTTGCTTCATTAGCTGCTTGTGAACTATTTAAAACTGCATTAGCTAAAGGTTGGCTATTTAATTCAGAGACTACAGCTAATGGATTACTTAATTGTTCAAGTGGCAATGCTTCAGAAGTTGCTGCAACGGCAGTTGCATTAGCTGCAGAATTTCCAGCTGATTCTGCAAAATTTGCAGTAGCTAATTCTAATTGAGGAGATGTCATTTGAGCTATTCCATTTTTTAATCTATTTCTAGCTTCTTTTAATTCTACTAAATTAGATGAATTTTTAAAATTAGAAGAATAATTATAATATGTAATAGCAGCATTTAAATCATTTTTGTATGAAGGATAATTAGTTGGATCGTTAGTAACTTTCTTTTTCCAGTTTAATAATCTTTGTTTATATAAATTATATTTATATTTATTATTATATAATGGAGTTTCTTCAGAAGGTTGATTTTTATTGAATTCATTTTTTTTGTTATTTCTAGCTTTTTTTAATTCAACTAAATTAGGTGAATTTTTTAATAAATTACTAGTCTCAAAATAAGCAATAGCACTATTTAAATTATTTTTATAAATAGGATATTCTTCTGGAAATTTATTTAAATATTTTTTCCAATTGGATAATTTTTGTTGATTATTAATATTTGCACCGCCTTTTACACAAGGAGGAGCAGCATTGTATGGTACTAACATACCAGTTCCAACATTACCGCTTTCTAATTTTCCGTATTGAGTATTAACAGATTCTGGTATGGCTGGAAAATCAGCAAGGGGGGCATCTGGGTTATAAAAGCGGGAATGAATTGGGGTTGCACCACTGCTTTCTTGGCCTCCATGTAACTTCTTTTTTTTAGAACTACCTACTTGTTTAACTACACAACTAAGATCTAATTTTTGATAATTAGCAGGAGGAGGAGTAGTTAATTGATTATTTAATAAAGCTGATATATCAACTGCACCACCTTTGTGTTTTAACATAGATATAGAAACATCTGAATGTTTTGCTGATTCAACTGAATCATTTCCTCCAAATCCAGGAAAAGGATTTCCGCCTTTCATTTTTTTATTTTTTTTTTTACCACCTTTTAATCCCATATTATCTGGAGTAGGACTTGTTCCATCAACATTTGCATAAAGATGTGTTTCAACACCAGAAACTTCTTTTACATTGTTATTTTCAGCAGATCCTTCAGCAGATCCTTCTGAATAATTTTTTAAGTTAAAGCCTGGAATATCATATCCACCATTTTGTTTTTTTTTTATAGAAACTTTTTTATTGTTACCACCGCTTAAATTTCCTTTAGTGTCAGGTGTATTTCCATTAGCATTTGCATATATTTTTTCTTCAAATCCTAAAACTTCATTTTTACCGCCTTTCATTTTTTTCTTACCGCCTGTTTTTGGTTTAACTAATTCATAATCCATTCCACCAGTTATTCTTAAATCATTATTTCCACCTTTTTTAGCTGATTTTTTACCACCTGTTTTTGGTTTAACTAATTCATAGTCCATTCCACCAGTTATTCTTACATCATTATTTCCACCTTTTTTAACTGATTTTTTGCCACCAGTTTTTGTCATAGAAGATGTATTAACAGTGCTGCAAGTAGATGAGTTATAAGGAGCTAACATTCCAGTTCCAACATTTCCAGATTCTAAATTTCCATAAGCAGTTTTAACTGAGCCTGGTAATTCCGGAAAATCAGCTAAATGAGCATTTGGATTAAAAAAACGACTATCCATTGGAGTTGCACCACTGCTTTCTTGGCCACCTTTCATCATTTTTTTTGCTTTTTTAGCAACTGGTTTTTTAGCAATTGGTTTTTTAGCAACTGGCTTCTTTACAGTTTTTTTCCCACCAAAAGATGTTTGAAAAAAAGAGTTTTTAGTATCATAAATACCGACACCTTCTTGTGAATTTTTACCACCTTTATGTGGAACTGAATAATAATCAGTTGATGGTTTACATACGGAGCAGCCACTTTGAAATGGTGGACCCGAGAATGTATTGGGGGGGTTGATTATTTCTGACATTTATATTAATTATAAATATTTTTATTATAATTAAATTATAATAAAAATAAAAGAATTAAATTACTAATCAAATTGTACTATTATACTAACATTATGTTTATTTACTGTTTTTGTAGCAGATATTGATAACTCTGTTCTTTTTCTTCTAGTATTTTTATCTGTATCATTTTTTTTATATAAATTTCTTAGTGAATTATTCATATCATTCTCAATAACATCATAATTTTCATTAATATAATTTATTATATCATTTTCTATTGACCATCTAAAAAAATTTAATTGACCGACAGTTGTTATTAATTCATTATTATCATGATCTATAAATGATATTCTTTCCCGTCTACAAAATGGATCAAATTGCTTTTTACTATAAGCTTTTAATTGAGATTTGTAATCTAAATATACAATAAAATTTTTCATTTTATTTTCTTTTTCTAATTTTTTTCTAGATTTGGTAATATTATCTACTACTTCATAGTGAATATTATTTTTTTTACTATAATTTGTAACGAACCAGTCTAAAATACGAAGAGATATCTTTGATTTACCTGTAATAATAGGAATCACCATATTTAAATTATTTTTATTTGAAAAAAAATTTATGAGCGATTTCATTAATAAATCTTTTTTAGATGATATAATTGTATTATTATTCTTATCTAATTCTAAATGATTATTTTTAACTGATACCGTTTCCATTTTACTTTTATTTATCAAAAACTCTTTATATACTTTTAGGTGAATTTATAAAAAAATATATAATTAAGGACTATAAGTTAAAGAATCATCGGTCTCTACATATAAACAACCATTTTTATCTTCGCAATGTGCTAATTGATTCGGTTGAAATTTAGGATAGCACCCAGTACATTTTGAGTATGGTTCAGATGAAATTTCTTCATTTTCTTCTTCTGTAATATTTTGATCAGAGTTATTTAGAGTATTAGAATGTTTATTTGTATTAGAAGATTTAGTTATATTGTCTATAATTTCCATTTCTTCTATACTTTTTTTTTTAATTTCATTTTTAATTTGTTTTGGAATTTCAATTCTTTGTTTTTTTCTGCTTAAAGAAAAATTAATTTCACTTTCCATTCTTTTATTTTAATAAATAACTAAATAAAATAGATTTAAAAAAGTATCAATTTTTTTGTTAATTTATTATATATGACAATTATTAATAATATTGAAATTGATAATGTAAAATATGAAAAAAATACGATAAAAGAAGCAATTATCAATAATGATTGCATTGAAGATAAGTTACATGCTATAATTGTTATTTCTAATCCATGTTTATATGCAAAGAGATATATTTTAGCTAAACAATTTATGAAAAAATTCGAATGTGAAGAATCAGATGTTATTTTATACTTAGTTGAATTGATATACGAGGGTCAAAAATTTATTTTAACTGATAAAAATAATAAACGACACTTACAACTAAAAACAAAGATTCCTATTTGGCATAAAGAAAATATGATTAATTTGGGTGTAAAATATTTATTACCAAATAATTGGAAAGCCTTTGCATGGATAGATGCTGATATAGAGTTTGAAAATGTAGAATGGGCAAAAGATACTTTAAAAGTATTAAATGGATCAAAAGATATTGTGCAATTATTTAGTCATTGTGTTGACATGGATCAAAATAATAATACATTAAATATTTTTAGTAGTTTTGGATATAACTATATAAATAAAAAGAAATATTCGGGTAAAAGCTTTGATTATTGGCATCCTGGATTTGCATGGGCAATAACTAGGAAAGCATATGAAAGAATAGGAAGTTTATATGAATATGGAATTTTAGGATCAGGTGATAATATAATGGCATTATCTTTAATAAATAATGGCTTAAAAGCTATAAATAGTGATTCAACAAAAGAATATAAAGAATCTGTTCTTAAATTTCAAAATAAAATGAAGAATTTGCGGTTGGGTTATATACCAGGTGTAATTAAGCATAATTTTCATGGAGCTAAAAAAAATAGAAAATATACAGAAAGGTGGCAAATATTATTAAAACATAATTTTAATCCTGATATACATGTTAAAAAAGATAATATTGGGCTTTTGATACCTACTTCTATGTGTCCTACAGAATTATTAGATGATATATATAACTATTTTAGAGAAAGAAATGAAGATGAAGAATTTATGGAAAATATTCCAATTATTAATCCTATTGTAGTGGAAGATGAAGATTCAGAAGATTCAGAAGATCTAATATTTCATGATACAGAATAGGACTATGTAAGAGTTCTAAAATACTATTGTAAAAAAATGATTAATATTTTTATCAAAAATATTAATAATAAAAGAGATAGTAGATTCTATATGGTTAAACAAAAAAATGCTAAAAAAGGATCTTCCTTAAAAGGCGTTTATTTATGTAAAAAAACAAATAAATATTATGCTATGGCTCATTGTAATAAAGAAAAATATATAGGTAAATTATTCAATAATGAAGTTGATGCACATGAGCAATATAAAAAATTATTAGATTATTTTTCCAAAAATTCATGTAAAATGTATCGATTTAAAGTGGATGTAAAAAAAAGAGTTCTTAAGAGAAATATTCGAAAAGAAAATAAATTAATTAAAAAAAAACCATATAAACGGAAAGTAAAAATAAAAATAAAAATAAAAGAGTCTTTTAAAAGAAAACATCTTAGTTTTACTGATGCATATAGACTTGCACATGATCAAAATCATTTATGTAATATTTGCCAAGAAAAATTAAAAGATGGATTTGAACAAGATCATATTATTCCACTTCAATATGGAGGGACAAATAATTATACTAATTTTCAAGCACTTTGTAATAAATGTCATCTCTATAAAACAAATCGTGTAGATAATGTTTATATTAAAGGGATTGTTGAAAAAAATAAAAATATTTCAACTGATTTAATTATTAAAATATGCAGAAATTCTTATCATAAATTTTATGGTAGGAACAAAATTAATAGTGAAGAATATGATGAAGAATACTTTTGCGAAGAAAACAAAACAAATAGTTTGTCTTATATTTTTAAAAATATTAGTAAGTATCTACCGTCATTGTTTCTGTAGTTGGAATGTTTAACATATCATTATTTTCTTTAACCTTTGCTACACTATGATGTTTATAAATAAAATATAATTTTTTAGGTTCAAGATTATATAGTTCAACTAGAATTTTATCAATATTTGTTTGATGTCTAGTATTCAAAAAATCACCATGAATTTTATATAATAATTTTGCAAAATAATATGGATTTTTAACATCTTTTTTTTCAACATATTTTAGAATATAATGTGTTAATATATCTTTTCCCAAAAGATAAATGGTTTTTTCATATTCAGAAAAAATAGGTATATCTCTCGAAAAATTTGAAATATATATACTTAATTGAACTTGATCTTTTCTTAATTCCAAATAACGAAAAAATCTGTTATTTGTATTACCCCATAGATTTCTCAAATTATTATAAATTGTAGATCTGTATTTTTGTCTATTATATTTTTTATCAATAAAAATATACCCTTCGCGCATAACTGAAATATCATTCTTAATATTTTCAATAAATGGACCAATTTCATTCATCGGAATTAAATTTCTGACTGGAAGTTGAATACCAATATCTTCATATAGTTCTTCTAAAGTTTGTAAATTTCTTGTTCCAATATGAAATAAAGTAGGAGTATGATAATTTACAACAATATTATTTTCAGGATGACCAAGAATAAAAGAATAACAGTTACTAGTATTTAAATTATTATAAATATTTACTTTATTAAGTATAATTAAACTTTCTTGAAAAAGTTCTAAAAAATTTTTTTGACTTAACCATTTTGCATTTGCAGCATTAATACATTTTTTTGTTGATAAATACCAAGTGGCATTGTAATAAAATAATCTTACTAATGTTCCTTCTAATGCATCTTCTACATATAATTCATTTATATTTAACTCTGAATCAAATGTATCAGGCTCTTTATATTTATCAAAAGAATAGCATACTATTCCGAGTGTATTTTTATCCATAATTATTCCATTGCATTCTCTTACAATTTTATTATTGAAATCACAACTTTCTTGAGTATGAACTAAGAAAAGATTTGGAAATTCAGTATCTTCTTTAATTTTTAGTTTAAAAGTATCAGATTCTAAAACTACTTTTAAATCATTAAAGTTAGTAATTTTTTCATTTTTAATATAATTTAAAAGATTCATATTTATTGTATATTAATGTAATAATAATTAGATACTATTATTTTAAAATGATTATTTTATAAACAATTAGATATATATATAATTAAAAAATCTAGTTATATAATATTATACTATTGTAATGAATGAAAATATAAAAAATATATCTTTAAAAAATAATTCAGAATCTACTGTAAATGAAGGGGATAGTATAAATAGAATAGAAAGTATAAAAGAATTTGATTTTATTCCATTAAAAATAATTAAAATGGAAGGAAGTTCTATAAAAAAAGAGAATGAAATTTATTTAGACGAAGATAATGAAAGTCAAGAAGAGTCTAAAGAAAATGAAGAAGTTGAAGAAGAAGCCAATGAAGAAAAAGCCAATGAAGAAGTCAAAAAAGCTGAAGAAACAAATGAAGAAGTCAAAGAAGCTGAAGAAGCCAATGAAGAAGTCAAAGAAGCTGAAGAAGGTAATGAAGAAGAAGTTGAAGAGAATGAAGTTGAAGAGAATGAAGTTGAAGAGAATGAAGTTGAAGAGAATGAAGATAAAGAAAATAAAGATGAAAATAATGGAAATGAAGAAAATATTAATAATTTAATTTTTAATGATAATGAAAATAGTACAAATCTATCAAAATTCTTATCAGCTGAAAAAGAAGTTATTATACAAGAAGATATTGCAATTGGAAATGAAAGCCTAATTTATACAAATGATAATGTTTATTTGCAAGAATTAGAAAATCAATTATTATCAGAATATCCTGTCACTCAACAAGACAAAATATTTTTGCAAAGAAAAGTTGAAGAAGAAGCAAAAAGATTAATTGAAGTAAAAAATATTGGTGTAAAAATGAATAGAATGTATGAAAATAATATTGAATATACTTTAATAAATGATATTATTAATGATAATTTTAATTCTAATCTAATTATACCAGTAATATTAGATAAACATAAGATTTATATAAAACTAAAAGAAGAAAATGTGGATTCATCTGAAAATAAAGAAGAAAATTATGAAAATGTATATTTTTCAGAATCACATGAAAATCCAGATGGTGTTTTTGAAGTAAATCAAAAACAAGAAATGGCAACTTTAAAACAATTATTACATGAATATAAACTTTCTAAACTTGGTTTAAAATCATATTTGAATAAATTTAATGAATATACAAATCCATATTTAATTAAAAATAATGATAATAATGGAGGTTTTATACGAAAACCTATAAACCAATGTTTGGCTCTTCGATATAATGAAATAGACTCTCTTTATTGGAATACTAGAATCACTAATAATAATTTATCTTATAGTAAAGATTTAGTTGATGAGAATGGTAAAATAAAAGGTTTACAAGATTATGTTTTAGTAAAAGGAGAAGAAATTAATATTGTTGGTTTTATGATACTTCCAAATAATGCATCAGAAAATCCACTTGAGAAATCATTTAAACTAATTGGTAATATATCAAGAATATATAAATATAATGAATTTGTTGGAATTGAAATTAAAAATCATAATTTAAATAATGAAAGTATAATTTGCATAGAAGAATCAAATTCTATACCTAAAATAAACCATATTTATTCTCATTCTATAAAAATTATTGATACTGATAATATTTTAATAGAAACTAAAAAAAAGATATTAAAAGAAGGAACATTTGGCGTTTTATATTCTCTTCAAAAATTAGATTATGATTTATATAAAATTACAAAACCAAATGATATTATTGATATAGAATTAAAAGGAACAACTTATAAAAATAGAAAAACTTTAGTAGATATTAATAAATTATATTTATTTGATAAACTAAAAATAGATAAAAAATCAGATTATGATGAAATTATAAAAACAATAGTTCCAAGTAGAAATGATATTATAAACGATAATATATCAAAACTTAAAAATA
>Ga0209188_1001492_pt1 | contig 18652 bp, 40 predicted proteins | sample C_130625_EF_Meta_FD_187307 | JGI IMG/M metagenome (GOLD analysis project Ga0209188, IMG submission 187307) | Freshwater microbial communities from Lake Croche, Canada to study carbon cycling - C_130625_EF_MetaG (SPAdes) (version 2) | ecosystem: Environmental > Aquatic > Freshwater > Lake... | reverse complement strand
ATTTCCACTATCTCTTATTTAGGCCCTAAATCAGCGTTCTTAAATATTGCAAAAGGCTTTACCAATGCCCTGCGTTATGGTGTCACATTGTCCCCAGCTTATAAGGTACGCAACTTAATTCGCGACTCCCTACAGTCTGCCTCCGTATCAGAGTTAGGCACAAATATGTTTGAAAACGTCTATAACGGACTTGCTATGACTAAGAAAGGTGATCCTACCTTTATGTCAGCATTGGCTGGTGGTGGTATTTTTGAAATGGGATCTGCCCACGAAGGCGACCAAGCTAAATTGATTAAGCGCTTAATTGACAAGGGCATTAGAGAAGCTACGATTTTAGATACTCCAGAAAAGATTAAAGGCAAACTTCAAGACGTATTGGATGCTTATAACGAGCTTGGTAACAAGTTTGAGAATGCCAACCGTTTAGCCCTTTATAAGAAGTTACGAGACAGCGGTAAGTCCCATTTAGAAGCTTCTTATGCAGCTAGGGATTTGATGGACTTCTCTATGCAAGGTCAGTTCCGTGCAATCAAAGTTATTGGTTCTTGCGTTCCATTCTTTAATGCTCGCTTGCAAGGTCTCTATAAACTTGGTCGTGATGGTATTAGCCCAACCTATCGTGTAATCTGCAACGCTACTACTGGTAAACCCTTAGAGATTGGCGATAAAGAAAAAGCCCAGCGTTTCATGGTTATGTCTTCTGCTATTGCATTAGCTTCAATTGCTTTATATGGAATGTATAAAGACGATGAAGACTTCCAGCGCCGGGAAGATTGGGATCGTGATAACTTCTGGTGGTTCAAGATTGGTGAGACTCAGTTCCGAATTCCTAAACCATTTGAAATTGGCGCAATTGGTACAGTTGCAGAGCGCACTTATGAGCAGATCGTAGATGAGAATGTAGAAGGCAAAGTCTTTGGTCAGCGGATGAATGCCATCCTAATGGATACTTTCTCGCTTAACCCAGTCCCACAGATGATGAAGCCTTTAATTGACCTATATGCTAATAAAGACAGCTTTACTGGTGCACCTATTGAATCTGCTGGTATGGAACGACTTTCTAAACAAGAACGCCAAACAGACAAGACTAGTGGCATAGCTATAGCGCTAGGTGGCATATCTGAGGGTGCAACTAAAATATTGACATTTAACCCAGATGCTCAAGGAATATCGCCAGTTCAAATGGACTATGCTATCAAGGCATATTTGGGATGGCTGGGTGCAACCGCTGTAGCGACCGCAGATCGGGCTGTAGAGCCTTTCCAAGAGGGTACTAAGGTTCATCCCCCAGTAATCGATACATTGGCTCTAGGCTTCATTAAAACAGAGCCACAGACTCAATCTAAGTATATGACCCAGTTCTATCAAAATAATGCCAGATTGCAGTCTGCCCTAGCAGATATGCGCCATTATGCTGAATTGGGTGATATGGAAAAAGCCACTAAAGTTATGGAGGAAAAGGGTGATGATATTGCCCTATCCAAGGTTTATGACAAAACCACCAAGCAATTGGCTGAATTGCGTAAACAGAGCCGTAGAATTGAACAAAGCAAAGATATGAGCGCTGATGACAAACGGGCTGAAATGAACCGTCTTAAAATCCTAATGTCTGATATGGCAAAACAAATGGAACAAATTAGGAAGTCAAGGTAAGGTAATCGTTTTCAAATAGCCAGCCAATAGTTTTGCGGTGTGCTTCTTCCCATGTTTCAATACGTTCAGCTTTTGAGAGTTTTGACCCTTGATCGATTTCCGCATGACAGGTGTAACATAGCGCTGCACACCTGTAGTCATGTGCTTTAAGTCCTCTTCCTTTACCATCTCTAAGCTGATTGGAATGTGCAGCCACGATTGTGCCGTCACTTCTACCACACGCCTGGCATGGGGATTGTCGTAATACATCTAATAATTTCCTATTTCTATACATTTTATTATAATATTCAGTAGTTTACATATAAGTGACACATTACCAACTTACTATTGCCGTACCTATTACAACCTTGGGGAAATCATGCAATATACCAAGCAACAAGATGAAGAGTTTATCAGAGTTTGGAAAAAGTTAGGTAGTCCAACATTAGTAGCCAAGCATCTTGGTTTAAATCCTCGTAGTGTATTAAATAGACGTGCTGCTTTACAAATCAAATATGATATAGAAATACCAACTCATAATTCCCAAAGAGATGCCAAAAAAGAAAAACCCAAAAAAATAGAATTAGCGGCTCACAATGTTAGAAGAGGCATTGATATAGACAAGGTAAAAAGAGTTATTGTTTTTTCAGATGCCCATTTTACCGATGCACCCACTACAGCATTTAGAGCGCTTTTAAAATTCATTAAAAAATTTAAACCAGAAGTTATTATCTGTAACGGAGATGCTTTCGATGGACAAGTTTTATCTCGTTTCCCCAGTATAAATTACGATCAGAAGCCCACAGTTCTTGAAGAATTAAATGCTTGCCGTTGGCATTTGGATGAAATTGAAAAAGTCAGACCAGCAGGATGCAGGCTAATTTGGACACTTGGGAATCACGATATGCGCTATGAATCTTGGTTGGTCAACAAAGTGCCAGAATATAGTGGAGTAGATGGCTTTAGCCTTAAATACCATTTTCCTAACTGGGAGACTTGCTGGAGCTTTTGGATAGGTGAAGAAACCATTGTAAAGCACCGTTTTAAGGGCGGTCGCACGGCTGGTTATAGCAATCTCACGGCAGCGGGGAACACGAACATCATTACTGGGCATACGCACGTCCTCTGTTGCTCTCCAATTTCAAATTACCAAGGAACCTATTGGGGGATTCAGACTGGTTGCTTAGCTGATCCAATGTCTCCTACTTTTGAATATTGCGAAGATAGTCCTAAAGACTGGCGATCTGGCTTTGTAATGTTATCTTTTGCAGATGGCCGTATGTTAATGCCAGAGATGGTTATGGTATGCGGAGAAGATGAAGTTGAATTCCGGGGCGAGATTGTACAAGTATGAAACTATCCCCATCTATTCTGCGTAATTTATACAGCGCAATTTATTGTATGAAACCATTTCACAAGTGGCCCATGCCTTTGCCTGAGCAGATTAAGTTCATTGTGGATTCTGATCCAGAAACGATGGGTACATATTTATATGATGACGGAGAAGATTACGAGCATACAATTACCATTTCAGATAAGAAATGCGGGCACCTATCAACTGTAATCCGTGTTTTAATCCATGAATGCGTCCATATGAGTCGCTGGAAGACCCAGAGATGGTCACACCACGATGCTGAGTTTCGTAGGCGTACTAAGGTTATATCGGACGAACTTGGCTTCGATCCTCTTGAGCTTTAGCCGTGATTGGCAAACTCTCCAAACATTTCTTCCCTTACTTTTTTAGCGTGATCTGCAGCTTCTTGTAAATTTTTAAAATAACCTTTATGTTTGGTTTTTCCATTAATCATCAGTCGAACGGCCCATTTGTTTTTTGTTTTTGACCAAACAACATTTTTGTGACCAGATGTACTTCTTGTACTAAGTTTTTGATTTTGTTGGTTTGTTGTTTGATCTGCCTCTCTTAAATTTTCTATTTTATTATTTGATCTATTGCAATCAATATGGTCTACCATTTTTGGCAAATAACCATAGTGCATTAAAAAAATAATACGATGATTGTGATAATATTTATTATTAAGTCTTAATTTATAATAACCATTACTACTATCAAAACATCCAACTTTGTCACCAATTTTCACACAATTTGATGGCCTTACTTTCCAAAATAACTCACCATCTTTATAGTTAAAAATTGTGTATAAATATTCTTGGGTTAAAATTTGTGCAGTCATGTCAATCTTTCTTATTGATGTGATTAGAAGCCTCTATAAGTTTGTAGACTTTTAGGGGTTTCGACCATTATAGCACTATAAAGGTATAGACCAATAAAAAATTACTGTTGTGTTTGTCAGAAAAAATAAAGTAAACATGATTCTAGAATACCCAATAAAATGTGTAGTTAATTACACACTTTCACTATTGCGGTGCAATATTCACCAAAAGGGTGTTAAGCCGCCATTGTAGGATGCAGTAAGTTGGGGTTTTTGCGGCTTTCCACCCAATAGCTAGTAACTGCCAAATACAGCCCTTTCCCGATTAAAAAATATTTAATTTGTAAACTTTGAGAAACACAAGGGGTCGTAACCCCTTGATTTTATTACTTACCAGTTTTTAGAAAGTCTTTCCAGCTAGACATCACGCAGTTAGTCCAAAACTCATAAGTCTCTTTGGTGCGCTCAAGTAACTGTTCATACTTTTTAAACTGCTCTTCAAATGTAAACATGGTATCTCCATAAGTTATGTTGCAATGCACCATTTTACATTACTTTGTAGCAATTAGGTAAGCCCCATAATTTGCAAAAGCATATCCAGCATACATACAAGCCAGTCCAATGTCTCCTTTGACCAACTGTTCAGCACAGATCCATACATATATGACTCCTGTAACAATGATTAGCCAGCTACTCATTTTTCTATCATCCTCATAGCTTTTTCAAATAGTTCTTTTAAATGCTCAATTTCGGCTTGTTGCTGGCGCAATACTTTTGCAGCATCTAAGTTATATCCACAGTCATTACATCTTTCAATTGCATCGGCTAATTCAAGTGCGTTCATTTTGTTTTGGCTTTCTTTTTGGTGGCTGGCTTTCGTTTGGCAACTGTAGGATTAACTCTACTAGCAATTTGGTCGGCAGTGGCATATTCATTAATTGCTTGCTTAAGCATACTGATAAGCCCCCATTGGACGAGCGTTTCGAGTCCTTGTTTATCAAATTTGACGACAGCATCAGCCGAACCATCTCTGTTTTCCTTGGTAATTTTTACATCAATTTTCATCTTGATCCCCAGATTTGCATTTCTAATTGCTCAATTTGCTCCATCAACCATTTATTTTTTGATTCCAAGAAAATAATCTTCTCTTGCATCTGTTTAATTAAATCTTCTTTTTCAGCATATTGACGATCTTCAGTGGTAAAAGTTGTCATATCAATCCTTAAATTTTAAAACTGGCTTATCTAAAGCCTCTAACGCCCATCCCAAATAAGTTCTAATTTCTTCTTTATTTTCACCACCCATAGTGGCTTTTGTATGACCTAAAGGCTTACCAACTTGGTCATAAAAAACTTCTCTAATTTCAATGTATAAATCATCAAGATTTTCTACATTTGACATATTAACAAGCCTTAAATTCCAAGTCATATTAAGTTCCGTATTTAATAGATTTTTTGGTTAAAGTAAAACTATTTGCTGAATATCGCATGGTAGTTGCTTTACCAGTTGTTGCCCATATTACAACAACCGTTTCATCTTCTACATAAAAACAACCTTCTGTTGTATATCCCTCATAGGTATAGTTATATGCCCGAGTAAGATTTTTATAAGTTTTTCCATCGTAACTGCAAGCTTCGTTGGTAAGGACAATTTTCCCTTGGCCTTGATTTGGCATAGACGCTATGGTTTCAGATCGAGCTTCATCAATAATTCCCATAAAACACATACCAGTAATAACACCCCATAACCAAATCTTTAAATTCCTATTCATAATATTTCCTATTTAATATATTTTGGGGCGCAAGTGACATCAGCTACAGTTTCCGATAAGAAACCATTAACCTTGCGTCTAGCTGTAATCATAACTGGTCTTAAACCATTACCTTCACATTCATTGACAGCATTAATAATCTCATTTCTGCTCATAGCTGGGATGTCTTTATCAGAATGTACCGTAGTGTTTTGCAGTTTAGAAAATGGGTCAGGGTTTAGCAAGGAGCAACCAGCAAGAGTCACCCCTCCCAATGCAATAATAATTCGTTTCATTTTATTTCCTTTGCGTTAAAAAAAGTATGGGAATATGAAGTCAAGCTAAGATCATTCCAGGCAATCATTACCCGAGATTTATCCGCTGCCCAACAACCTAATACGGTTTTCCCATCATCCGTATATTGGTAAGCTACTTTTGTGTATGGCATCGTTCCGCATGGATCATCTGTAAGCGCCACTATTCCTGTGGCAATCTTCCCTTCGGCAATAACACCTGCGCCATTGGCTATGGAAGTTATGAAAACAGATATGCAAAACAACTTCTTAATCATTTTTTTATCCTTTCGTATTGACGGGCGCTAATTTTCTCAAGACAGGCTTTACATTTAAATCGCTTAATCTTTTTATTAGCAGTTTCAACAATTTTTCCATCGCTAAATGATTTATAACGCATACAAGATGAGCAGTATTTAGTCGATGGTTCATTGATATTTATCATTCCAGCAAAAGGGATAGGCTCTATCATTTATTTCTTACCTTTCTTTTGATAGCAGTTATCCCAGCTTCTTCTTTAGGTTGCCTTGCTTCAACAATCATGTCGGCTATTTCCCATATTGCTTTTGGATTTATTTCACCTTTCATGGCAAAACCAACGGTCAGCATCATGGCTAAACAATCTCTTCGGTCTTGATCATTCATTGCAATCCTCCTAAATGATGATATTTGTCGGTATCAAATAGCGTTTCACAATGTTTTAAAAAAGATTCCTTGTCCATGCCCATTTCATTGGCAGAGACAACAGCAAGATATAAAGCAGCTGGAAAAGTTTCATGGTAAACAGCATTGGTTTTATTAAAAATCAACTCTATCTCACGAACGATATCAATTACTCGTTCAGAATCTGGGATTATCATTTTGGTTCGTGCCTTAATTTACGAATCTGGTCACCCAAGATATCACAAAGATATCTGCTCTTTACTGCAATCATTTTGGCTTCCTTGCTATCGTTAATAATGGCGCAAGCATCGGTTAGTCCTTTGTTATAACCACTAGAGAACTCATCGGTTTTGTCCATAGCCATTACTACCGCATTCCTAACAAATTCAGAAGCTTTGCGAGATTTAGCCATTTTCTTAAGTTTTTTAATATGCTCCTCTGGCAAATACAAGCAATAAGGAATTAATTTTTCCATGTTTGATACTCTCTATTTAATTGTTCAAAAAGATTTTGTGCCCGCTCATTTGTTTTAAGTTCTGCTCTAGACACAACATCTAAGTAGTTGCATAACCACTCAACCGCAACTTCTTCTTTGCGCTCAAAAATCAATCCTTCTTCGAGCAAATAATCCCAAAAGTTACGATCCCGGCATAGCATCCCAGCCTGTTTAACTAATTTGGTACCAGCATATTCCTCACTCCTAATCATTGGAGCTTCGGAGTCTGCTAGGCGTACCATAACAACCATGTACCTTGCCCCCACGAAATCCCGCAAAATTTCATCGGGTATCTCGTCAGGGTGAATGGCAAGGTTAAGTACATGGCCTTCTTTAGTCTGTTTTAAGGCTATTTTTCTAGCTTCAAATTGACTGGTTTCCATTAGATGTCCCACTCATCCTTATCAGAAGTTGCAGGCTTTGGCTCGTCTTTCTTGACATAAGTATCAACTGATAAAGAAATAAAACGATTGCCTGTTTTAGATTCTTTTTTCCATCCACCAAGTTTGATTTCAATGCCATCAGCATCAGTTTGCTCCATTAAAAACTTTAAGTAACTACGATCTACTTTGATAGTTCCAAAGTAATCAGGAGACTTTTCGGTCTTGCGAACAGTTGATACGAATAAACCACCAGTGTTTAAATATTCCATTTTTATGCCTTAGTTAAAGATTTCTTTGTTGCGGTAAATTTTTCCATTATTTTGGAATAAGCAGTCTCATCTAAAGACTTTGCTTTGTCAAATACAGAACGATTGGTTTTAAAAATAGTTGCTACATCGTCTGCGCTAACAGCTAATGCCAGTAGTCCATCACATCCAGCTTCCAATGCACCCATCCATGCACTTACATCTTCTGTATCAGATACAGATAAAGCCCAAGGCCCAGTAGTCGGCTTTGGTGCGGTATAAGTTGCTAAGTTTTCGCTTAACTTTTTATTAATCTCGGCAGTTGTGGGTTTATTTATGGTGGACACAAATTTAACTGGCGCTTTTGGCTCAACAGAGTCAACCACGTCATTTTCTGTGATCTCCATGCACATCAGCCAGAGGTAGCGCCGCAAATACGTGTGTGTGCTGCCCAGATTTTGAATAGGCTGAGTCTTTTCCACGCTGGCATAAACTAGTGGAGAAGTAAAGGTAATAAACCCATCTCCCTCGACTTCATGAACTGTCAGATAAGCTGTGTCGTTAGTAAACGATACAACTCCACAAAGACCAACCTTGTTAAAGATGTCCGTTACCTGTGGGATAAAATCGCCTAATTCAAAATAATTGAAGTTGGCAAACTTATTCTTTCCCGACTTGTTAAGCTGGGTGTTATGAAGCATTACTCGTGCTTCTTGTAGCTTCTTATATACGCTCATGACATACCTTTTAATAAAATAACTAACAAAATAAATGCTCCAAACAACTCTGAAATCCGCATAATTAAATGCTCTTTTTTAAGTATGTTTGGATCTGAAATAAGATACTTTTGAATTAACAGCATATCCTTATCTTGCTCTACATACTTCGGTCTTAGTGGGTTTAAAAAGTAAGCTGACCCAATCTTTACTTTCCCATTATTTAAATACATACTTCCTCCTTTAAATCTTTGTTTTAATAGAACCATCATTGTTTAAAATGATTAGACCATCCTCCGTTTCTACTGATACTTCTGGACTACAATTACAGGCTTCGTCCTTGTGCATAGCGCACCAAGAATCGTGAGCCACTTCAGGAAACAAAAGACCACCAGTCTTAAGGCTTCCCATCTCAATGGCTTTGAGAATAGTTTCCATGTAGTTAGTCATTTTTTTTCTCAATGGCATCATAAATTTGGTTAATCAGTTTTAAGACATATTTAATGTCGCTAGGGCTTAACTGACCCATCAACTGAAGAATTTTTATAACAGCAATATCGTTATCCAAACGAGTGGGTTTTACTAAAGCTTCAATCATTTTTCCTCCAAATAGGTTTTATATTGTTGACACCAAGGAGCAACATCGCAATATTTGGCGCAACGGGTTCTTTCTCCATTACGAACTTCAAGGTTGTAGCCCTTGCCAGCTTCTAATAAAGCATTTTCAGCTTCTTCTAAACTGGCATGAACAGACTTGGCACGCACACCGCCATCTTTTTTTACTGCATAGGTTGTAGGCTTTTCCCAACATTCCGCTGGGGTACACTCAGGAAGCGGTTCATTAGTGTCGTTGGCAAATAAAGCCTCGCTATGAAGGTGAATACGCTCTTTAATAAAAGCTTCTCTTTGCTCCATAGACCAAATAGGAATGTCAATTGTGACAACTTGTTTTGCTGGGTAATTACTACGAGTTTCAGCTTCAGCGCCCTTCCAATCCTTAAGGATGGCTACGATCTTAATCTTGGTAATAGGGGCTTGTTTAACCGTTTCTACTAACCATGCGTAGATGTTTAACTGTTGCTCCCATTCAGGCTTTTCGTTCATTACAGCCCATACGCTAACAGTCTTGTAGTCATTAATCTCAATGCCTTCATCTGACACAATCTGAAGATCAATCGCTCCTGAGATATGCCAGCCATCAATATCTGCGTGTAGGCGCTGTTCTACGATATGATTTGCATCCTTGCCTTGCTCTAATATAGAATGAACGGCAGAGCCAAAAATAGACCAGATCATGTCGGTAACATCTACCTCAATGTCCTGGGAGTGCCTGGCTTTAAGCTGGACAATTTGTGGGCTGCTGAGTAATTCAGTAACCGACATATGGGCTTTGCCCTTGGTGTATGTTGGGCGTTCAACGACATTAACAAATGTCTGCGGAAGCCCGTAGTGATTGGTAATAATCATATTTCTTTCTGTTAATTTGGTTTATATTTACCGCTGTTTTTGTAACTATACAATAGATTCTAATGGTTGTCTTGCAAGTATTGCAAATATTTTTTTAATAAGGAAAACCCTATGTTAGTATTCCCTTGGCCTTTATCGCCTCTCAAGCCAAATGTTAAAAGCCATTGGGCTACAAAAGCTAAGGCAGTAAAAGAATATAAAGAAGCTTGTTTTTACCTAACAAAAGAACAACAGCTTCCCAAAAAAGAATACACAGAATTACATTTAATCTTCACCCCGCCTAGTAAGCGCCATTACGACTTAGATAATTTACTAGCCAGCATGAAGGCTGGATTGGATGGTATGTGCCTTGCGTTAAAGATTGATGACAAATGCTTTAAAAAAATTACTATCGAAAAAACAACAGAAGTTGGTGGAATGGTAAAGGTTATATTAGGGTAAGCACCTAGCTATCTATAAACCGTTTATAGATGCGCTTAAAAATTAGGCACATCCTGTTTATTTATACAGTATACTAATCATGTTTCATAAGTATTTCCTCTGTTTGGGCGGCTAGCTTATCTCCTTTGCGTGACCGCCCTTTTTTTCTTTACACCTTTTAAAAAAGTAGTGTATAGTTTTAAACATTGAGGACTGAAACACTCGTAAATTAGTTTTAGAGGGAGTTTTGTGGGTTTAGGAAAGTTTCGTGAGGATATTTTCTTAAGCCGTTTCAGCACAAAGCTTCCTCTAAAACTTTTTTTTTGGTTTATTCTGGACGGCATAGAAACACCAGCGGAATAAATACAAGCGCTACTGGGGAAGTAGATGTAAGAGCGCAATATCGGTGGCGAAGCTAGTGCCGATTCTACGAACGACTGGCGAGTGTTGTGGCTCCGATAAGGGTAAACAATTAAAGGCACACTTCTAGGGCGGAGTGTGTCCACCAAATGGGTAATGACAGTTTTAGAAGTAATAAGAGTAATTACTAGTATCATCAGTAATAATAAAAGTAGAAAATAACAAAAAGAGGAAATTATGAAATTAAAATTAACGCAAGTTAAGTTGGATAGTGGTCTTCAGGCCCGTGCAGCAGTAAGCGAAACAGTAGTTCAAGAATACACAGAAGTGATCCGTGAAGGTGGCAAAATGCCGCCAGTAACAGTCTTTCACGATGGCACAGAATATCATTTGGCAGACGGCTGGCATCGCTATTTTGCCCATAAGGGTGCTGGCTTTGCGGACATTGAAGCAGACATCAAAGAAGGCACTCGCAGAGATGCAATTCTCTATTCCGTAAGTGCCAATGACAAGCATGGACTTCGCAGATCTAACGCTGATAAACGCAAAGCGGTTATGGTTCTATTGGAAGACTTTGAATGGAATGAATGGCCCGATAATAAGATTGCAAATCAATGTGGTGTATCGTCTATGTTTGTTGGAAAACTTCGCAAAGAAATCAATGGCGATGAAGTTCCAACGCAAAGAATCGTTAAGCGTGGCGATAAAGAATATGTTATGGATACTAAGAAAATTGGTAGCAGAGATGAAACTGTTGCAGACCAAATTCCAGAGTATGATGAAAAAGAAGAGAAGCTGGAAGAAATGGCTACCGAGTTCAAAGCTATTGCAGAACGCAATGAAGAACTAGAAGCAAAGCTTGCAGTAAAGTTGATGGACGGAACTCCTGAAGAAAAAAAACAAGCTCAAAGTATTATTGAAGAGCAAGCAGAGAGAATTAAAAGTTTAGAGGCACAAGTAAAAGGTTTGACTGCATCAAGAGATTCATATCAATCAAAAAATGCAGAGTTGATTAAGCAAGTGAATTATTGGAAGAAGCAAGCACAGAAGTAAAAGTTTACGGGGAGGCTGACACTATTCAGCTCTATGGCTCTTAGAGATTTCAGACTAAGAAGGATGCTTCCCCACCCGACATCAGGCGGTTTCCTGACAGATAAGGAGAGAAATTGTTAGAGTTGCGCCCCCATCAGCAAGAAGTTGTTGAACAAATAAAAGAGGGTTTTAAGAACGGGCATACCCGTCAACTTCTTTACGCATCCACAGGCTTTGGTAAGACCGAAGTTGCGATGGAGATTATGCGAAGAGTTTCCGAAGGATATAAGAAGGCGGCAATGATTGTTGACCGCATTGTCCTTTGCGACCAGACTAGCGCACGATTATCTAAATATGGAATTGAACATGGAGTAATGCAAGCTGGACATTGGCGAGAGCGCCCAATGGAACGCATCCAAGTTTGTTCCGCACAAACATTAGAACGCAGAAAGTCATTCCCAGATATTGATCTTGTCATCATTGACGAGTGCCATATCATGCGTAGAAAGACTGTTGAGTTTCTAAAGGACAATCCACACATTCGAGTCATTGGATTAACTGCTACTCCATTTACCAAAGGGCTGGGAGACCTCTACACCCATGTAGTCGGAGCAACTCCTACTGGAGACTTGGTGGAAAAGGGTTGGTTAGTTCCACTTAAGGTATTTGTAGCTAAAGAAATTGACATGACAGGTGTTGATAAGGTTGCTGGAGAGTGGTCAGCCAAAGACACATCCGAACGAGGCATGGCGATTACTGGAGATGTAGTCAACGAATGGATTAAAAAAACTCATGAAGTATTTGGTGGGCCACGCAAAACGATTGTATTTTGTTCGGGCGTAGATCATGGAAGAGATTTAGTTAGAGGATTTGCTGAAGCTGGATATCATTTTGAGTCCATCTCCTACAAAGAAGATGATGACTTTAAGAGAATGACCATTGAAGAGTTTTCTAAACCCGACACCAAAATTCATGGCTTGATTGCAACTGACATATTGACTCGGGGGTTTGATGTTACCGATGTCATGATTGGGGTATCTGCTCGTCCATTTTCTAAATCATTCTCATCCCATGTGCAACAGATGGGTAGAGTTATGCGTCCCCATGATGGTAAAGAGTTTGGTCTTTGGCTAGATCACTCGGGGAACTTTCTTCGTTTTCGCAATGATTGGGACAGACTTTACACGGTAGGGGTAAAGACTCTTGAGAAGGAAGGCGAGAAAGCTAAGAAAGAACCTACCGAAAGAGAAAAACAAGAAGCTATTTGTCCTAAATGTAAGGCTCTTTGGACATTTGGGAATATCTGCGGTGAGTGTGGCTATGAGCGTCCATTAAAACAAGTCATCACAATTCCAGGAACTCTTCAAGAGTTGGCTGAGTCCAATCGCAAACTACAAATAGACAATAAACAATTTTATGCAGAGTTGATGTATTACGGAAAGCTAAAAGGTTATAAAGAAGGATGGGCAGCCGTAAAGTATCGGGAGAAGTTTGATGTATATCCCAATGGAATTAAGGTTGAACCAATGCCAACTTCGGCAAAGACGATGGGCTGGATTAAAAGCAGAATGATTGCTTACTCTAAAGCCAAAGCTAAAGAGGTGGCATGAAGAGAGACCCATGGAAAAGATTTAGAGTAAACACCCCACAAGAACGCATGGAATATTTAGCTGGATGGTTTCGTGGATACGCAAATAGATGGGGAATACCTAAAGCAAAAGAGAAATTAGAAGAACATCCCGAGAAGGATGATATTAGACAAATGATGAGGAAAATCAGATGAATTATTTATCAGTATGTAGTGGAGTTGAGGCGGCTAGTGTAGCGTGGCATCCACTTGGATGGAAAGCGCTTGGGTATGCAGAGATAGAACCGTTCCCATCAGCAGTATTAAAACATCATTACCCAACAGTCACTAATTTTGGTGACATGACAAAATATAAGGAGTGGAACATTGGAACAGAAAGATTGGATTTACTCGTTGGAGGAACACCGTGCCAAGCGTTTTCAGTTGCAGGACTTAGACAAGGACTCTCTGATCCCAGAGGTAACCTCACGCTTGTCTATACTGGAATTCTTGATCACTACAAACCCAAATGGTTTGTTTGGGAAAATGTCCCCGGTGTGCTCAGTTCAAACGGAGGACGGGATTTTGGTTCCTTCCTCGGGGCGGTGGCTGAACTCGGGTATGGGTTCGCATACCGAGTGCTTGACGCTCAATATTTCCGAGGCACCCCTCAGCGGAGGCGGAGAGTCTTTGTTGTCGGACATCTTGGAGACTGGGAGCGTCCCGCAAAAGCACTTTTTGAGCAAGATTGCTTGTCAAGGCATCTTGAGACGAGCAGAGGTCAGAGGAAAAGTTCTGCCTCCATTACTTCAGGAAGCATTGGAAGCCACGATCAATCGAGAGTAACCTTTAATCGTCAAAGTCATTCTCAATATGGAGATGAACCTTTGGCAAGCACAGTTAAAGCCCGTGATTACAAACAGTTTACAGATCTTGTTGTGTATGAAACGCACCCAGCAGATTCTCGAGTCAAAGAGATGGGAGATATTTGCCAGACTGTCACCTCACGCTGGGGAACTGGCGGTGGGAATGTGCCTATTGCTATCCAAGATGTATCTGGCAGAGACAAGGCACAGAATGGCAAAGGTTGGAGCGATGACCAAGTAATGTATACGCTTGATCGTGCAGCCACGCAAGGAGTTGCTTATTCTATTCGGGAAGATGCTAAAGCAAATAACTTTAGTGCGACAGAATTAGATGTTACTCCAGCCCTTCAAGCCCTTCGCCCTTCTGTTCAAAGCCATCACGCTCAAACATTTATTGCAAATGATATGGCAGTCAGAAGACTTACCCCAGTAGAGTGCGAAAGACTCCAAGGTTTTCCTGATGACTACACTAATATCCCTTGGCGTGGCAAGGGTGAATCTCCCGATAGTCTTCGTTACAAAGCTATGGGAAACTCAATGGCTGTCCCTTGCATGAACTGGATAGGACAACGAATTCAACAAGTAGAGGATGGATTGCTATGATTTATTTATTAACTTACTTTTTGCTTGACCATTTTGAAGCACCGTCAATTTACTTTACATTATTTTGGTGTGTAATTGCTGGCGAAGCATTGATGGCAGTTATTGGTGGAATGTTGGAGGGAATGAAAAATGAGTAATAACTATCGTGACAATGGTAAAGGCGATAAGCCTCGCCCAATTCCTAATAAAGAACAATTTGATAAAAACTGGGAAGAAATATTTGGTAGGAAAACAAGCATCCCTCAGCCAGAAATGAAGGAAAAGAAATGAGCTTTCAACAATTTGCAGAGCAACATGGCTTGATCATTGATCAATTAGTTCACGATCGCTGGACTAGGGTTTCAACCACGGACAAACCCAATAAGAAGAATGGTTCTTATATTTACGATGGTAACTCTGGCGCAGTCCAGAATTGGGCAATCCATGAGAAGCCTGTTTCTTTCAAGGGGAAGCATGACTCTTCATATGCAATCCGTAAGACTAAAACAGTGATCGACAATGCCCAAAAGAATTCCAAGGCGACCAGTAAGGCTGCATTCATTCTTGGTCACGCATTGAAGAAGCCTCACCCTTACTTAGAAAAAAAAGGCTTTCCAGGGGAATCCGGGTGGTGCTGGAATGATCTTTTGGTAATCCCAATGCGGATAAACGGGGATTTAGTTGGTTGTCAGTTGATCGATCAAGAAGGCAATAAAAAGTTTTTGAGCGGTCAAAAGACCAAGGGAGCATCGGCAGTCTTTGATAACAAAGGGCCTGTATTACTTTGTGAGGGATATGCGACTGCATTATCCATAAGAAGGGCATTGAAAGCCAATAGAACACGCTATAAGATCGTGGTTTGCTTTTCTGCGGGCAACCTATCAGACATGGCAAAGACTTACCCTGACTCGGTATTGGTAGCAGACAATGATCCAGTAGGAATCAGAGTATCAAAGAAAATCGCTCACCCTTATTGGATTTCTCCAAATCAGGGCGAGGACTTTAATGATTACGAATTAAGAGTCGGTGCTGAGAAAGCTGGTCAGGCTTTGAAAACGCTTATAAAAAGCATAAAGCAGTCACCAGTAAGCCAAACATAATTGAACAGATTAGATCGTCTTGAGTCATAAGCCTTCCCCTTTATAGCCATCCTCTATCATTTCTTGGAGGATGGTGTTTCGTTTAATACGACAGTAGTTAATATTCTTTTCCAAAAGAGCGATGACTGGTGGAAGCTCGAAAGCCTTACGATCTTCCATTATTCCAATCGACTCATTTAATTCTGCCAGCCTAATTCGTTGTGCTTTAAACCGATCACCAAGAACTGGCATAGTAGAACTCCCATTCATCCGAAGTGTTTTCTAGCAGTCTTTTAACCATGCCAATAGTGTCCTTGACATCATCCCAATACCAATCATCTATCGTGGTAGATCCAAAGAAAAATCCTTCGGCTGGTGGCAGTAGGTCATCTACCTTACTGGGGTCACTCAAAACCTCTTCACAAACCCCTAGAAGCGATTGCAATTTGGTTCGGGGGACATAGTATTCCCGACAGTCATCATCCCCGTTTTGGACATTCTGAACGAACCAGTAATGTATAGCGTTAGCCTTTCTCCAATACATGGCTTCGCAAGTCACTTCCTTGACTCGCATTCCATTAGTGCCAACTGAATCAGCGATATTTTGAGCAATCGCTTGCTCTTCTTCCTTGACTCTCCATAGATAGCGTTTCGCATTTAAATACATATCTAAGCCCATAGCGTTCCCCTTAAGTGTTTGCTAAATCAATTTTTTTAAATAAATCTACCAATGCCAAAGCCTGATCCTTGTCGATATAAATATCACACTTGTCATAGACTCCATTGATAACCTTGGTCAGGGTTATATAGTCAACTATTCCACCCTCTTCGGTGCAATTATCTTCAGGCATGACACCGACAAAAAGATCGGCACAAGCGATACGATTTCCCCATGCTTCTTCGTCATCCTCGCCATCGTAAAAGCACATAGTAAATTCTGTGCCATCCTCGCCAAGGTCATGCCCTAGATTATTGTTTGTCATTACTAAATAGCCGTTCTCCAGCTTCTTTACCCATGCGGTGCATCCTCCACCAGTATGATCGACATAGAAACCATACCCCTTCGGATCGACTCTAAATCGACCATCAGGGCTACAAGTAGGGTTCTGTATGGCTATGCCTTCAAACTCAAAAGACATCGTTTCTAATTCAAAAGTATTGGTTTTCATTCTTCTTCTCCATGATTGATATCCCAAGATTCGCATACATAGCCTTCGGCTTGACTATTCTCGCAATAGCCTTCAAAAGACATTCCTTCTTCGTCAAATTCATCCCTAAAATAAGCATCAGGATTCGCTAGGACAAATACTTGAAAGAAATTTTCAGGTGGACTCCATGCGGTATCAAACATGACATAAGTTTGATTGGGATCGTGATCTTCAAACTCATAGACTCTCGCATCCCATTTAGTTCCCCAGTTAGCTACGCACCAGCCATACCAATCAGGAAAACCATATTTTTCAATATTGGATTTTTGCTGGTCGTTGTGATCTCTACTGAAATTGGCTGAGGTATCCAACAATTCTTGAGGGCATGGCATTAAATCCTGAAAAGGGGTGGCATAGAGTTCGCCTTCCCTTTCATATTTAGGCTTAAAAGCCTGTGCCAATCTTTTTCCACTTTCGCTAGTAGTGTCAACAGTCAAGCGATTAAAGCACCAATTAGGCATGATTTTTTATCCTTTATTTTTCAGTTATTCCAGCACAACTAATAGCCAAGCTATTACAAAACTCGGGGCTACTTACTTCTCCATCCTCAAATAAAATGGGTTCGCCATCTTCTGTTAGAGTGTAAAACTCATCTACTGAACCACCATCTATACCAACGGACAGTAAATCACCGACTGTGTCTATATCTGTTGCATCTATGTAAACTAAATATCTAGGCATGATCAAACTCCGTTTCTTGCAACATTAAAAAAGCACAAGTAAACCTTTCAAAGTCGGAAAAGTCCTTGCGTTGGATATGGCAAACATCTTCAGGATCTTTGAGATCCTCTGTATAAAATTCCCCATCAATGAGGTAATACTTCTTTTCTGAATCAGCGACAAATAAAGTCATTTCATTCTCCTTACCCAATGAACAGAAAAGGGATCACCAAGTTCTACAATGTCCCCGACATCTAAGTTATTTACTTCTTTAAAATTCTCAAAATCATAGCCACGATCCTCAGTAAAAAAATCCAGCTTATGATATTCAAGGCGAGACTTTTCTTCGGGCTTAACATAGCCACGATTCCAGCAACATTCAAATTCTTTCGTGTTATCCCACATTTTTTTTCTCCAGTATCGATAAGGCTTTATCTAAAAGAGTCATAGCTTCCCTGACTCTTGCATCTTCCTGACTACCTTCCAGCATGGCAAAGGCATCAGATAAAAAACCAACAATATTTTCAAGAGTGTTTTTATCCATGATTAGTCTCTCAATACTGGTAGGGTTGGCTGAGAAGCATCACAAGTAAACAACGCACCAGCATCGTTGCCCTCATCATCTTGACTTGGATAAATCATGTTGCCATCGTCTAAAACCATGACGACAGAACGCTGATACCAACCAAGATTTTCCATCTCTTCAGTTGTCAAATAACGAACATCCACAATCTTGCGATTGAGTAATTGTTTTCTAGCTACTTCAGTCCAAAATGCGTCCATATCTTTTTTCATAATTTCCTCTGTTAATAAAATATAAGCCTGACTCTTGCAAGCCTGACCCTCCACAAGCCTGACTCTTCATAAGCCTGACCCTCCAGCGACCAACCAAAATATATACATCCATAGATGGGCTTTATCAGCCGATCCCAAAAACACAATACATTTTCAGATTGTGCCATATTGTGATTGTAAAAATAATAGTTGAGTGTTTTAGTGGGTTATTCCTTTTTTAAAGTTGAATACTCGAATATATCTTATGTCAAACAAGGTTGCATTAAC
>Ga0209188_1001491_pt1 | contig 18663 bp, 13 predicted proteins | sample C_130625_EF_Meta_FD_187307 | JGI IMG/M metagenome (GOLD analysis project Ga0209188, IMG submission 187307) | Freshwater microbial communities from Lake Croche, Canada to study carbon cycling - C_130625_EF_MetaG (SPAdes) (version 2) | ecosystem: Environmental > Aquatic > Freshwater > Lake... | reverse complement strand
TTTAAAAAAATGTCCTTCATGTAGTGCACCAGTTCAATCTTTTGCTTCCAATTGCACGGATTGTGGACATGAATTTAGAAACATTGAATCTAGCAATTCTGTTAGAATTTTTTTTCTAATGTTAAACGAATTAGAAAGTAAAACTAAAGACGATGAAAATAATCCTCTTAAAGCAATTGGGAATACATATGCAAAAATGTTTTCAGATGGTGGTGTTTTTGGTGGAGGTAAGGAGGGTAGACAAAAAAGAGAACTTATTAAAAATTTCCCTGTGCCTAATACACTTCACAAGGCATGACGCCTGACGGTTCGCGGCTTGGCGTAGTGGCGGATTATTACCACAAATGTTTATACGAAGCACTACTGTTCGATTACCCACAAAATTGTCATACGAAGCACTGCACCCGCCATTACGCCAAACCGCTGTTATGTGCTGGCCCTTATTTCTGTCATTGTCTATTGCTTAATTAATTTAAGAGTTTGCTGTCCAGTTTGTGTAGAAACCTTCAAAAAGTAAATTCCATTTTGTAAGTTTGAAAAATCTTGCTGTTCAATATTTTTGCTTGTCCAAATTATTTGCCCCAATGAATTTGATAATTGGTAATTTTCCAAGCCGGTTGTGTTTTTTAAGCTTATATGTGCAATAAACGGATTTGGAAATAATTTCAAGTTACTGAATACTTCTTCCTGAAATCCGGTAATGGAAAAAAATGGATTTCCAAATCGGTCAAAAGTAGTTGTGACCGTTGGTTTATTGGCTGCATAGACATGGTCTCTTAGCACATAAATATTTGAACCTTCAAAAGTTATAGCCCTAGCAAAAATTCTTTCTAAAGTTTGGTCAAACTGGAAAATTGTATCTATGTTTCCATTGAAATCAAACAAAGCCACCACCATATCTTCGCTTGATACGCTTGTACCTAAACTATTATTGTTGGCTCCCACAAAACTACCATTGGTGTAAAAAATAGTGCCAATTCCATTGGGATATAAAGCAATACTTTCTCCCGACTGCCCCTCGGTAGGGCCTAATTGTTTTAGCCAAACAATACTTTTAGTAGTTTTATTAATACGAGCAGTATAGACCTGTGCTTTATCGGGATTTCCAATACCTGAAACCATTTCGCCAATCGTCATACCTGTAATAAAAATATCCCCGCTCAAGGGTTCAACAACTACATCGAAAGCAAGGTCATTTTCATTAGATCCATATTGGGTATTGTTCAGCCTTACACAATTGGGAGAAACTTCTGTAACAAAAATATCGTGTGAACCAAACGGACTGCCCGTATCGCCTATTTGACCTTCGGTATCGCCAAATAATAAAACATTGCCATTGGTTAAAGTTCTACTTGCAAAAACTCGGTCATCACCTGAACTTCCGTATTGTAATGTATTTAAAATAATACCGCTTGCGGAAATGTGAACAGCAAAAGCATCCAATTGACCACTGCTTGATGTAGTGGGAAAATTACCTTCTGTAAAACCTGTCGCCATCAAAGAGCCGTCATTCAGAAAAGAAATTCCATAGCCATAATCTATCCCATTATTTGTTCCAAATTCGGTTCGTGTTTGTAAAACGCCATTGCTGTTTAATTTTACAACCAGCACGCTATCTTCACTTCTTAAAGCACCGCCACTGCTACCGATACCTGATATACCAAAATTCTGGTCAGCAGTAATTGTCCTTAGATATTCATTTTCATTGCTTAACCAAGTCCATTGTAACAAGTCATTTTGATAAGCTTTTATAACAGTTTTCTTTAAGTTGAAGTCATACCAACAGGTTACAACTTTATTACCAAGTGTAACCATAGATTCAGCCCCTGTCATATTGTTTGTGCTGTCAATTGTAAAATCTAAATTTCCAACCGAGCAATTATCAGGAGTAAAAGCGGTTGTTAGATTTATTCCTCCTGTTGGAGGAATATATTGTCTGATACCTTCAACTTGTAGTTGCCCTCCAGAATTTGCTTGAACAATAATATAGTAACTTCCTCTTATTGGTGCTCTAAAATCTATAGAATCCCCATCTGTAAAGTACCTCCCTTGATAATCTATTAAAGTTAAATGAGGTGCTGCTCCTGTATAATTAATTGGTTTAATTTTAAAACGTTCCCCACGTAAAAGTTGGAAAATAGGATACATTCTAGTTCCGTTTGCCATGGTTCTAGTGCCTTCATACAAAGTAGACCCCTGCTGGTAAACTGGAATTGTGACAGAATATGATGTGCTATTAGACAAAGTAGCTGTTAAGATTATAGGAGAAGTCGCTACATTATAAAACACAAGTTCATTTGTAGACGAGCCTTGAATACTTGCCCCTGTTCCTGAAATAGTCCAATTAACAGTCACACCTATGGGCAATTGAACACTTGAAAATTGCCCTGATATATTAGCCAATAAGGAGGTAGGTCCATTATATAAGACAGGCTGAGCTTGTAAATAATTAAAGGCTAAAAAGCCAATTAATAGAAGTAATGATTTTTTCATATTCTTATTTTAAAATTTGACTTCTATATTACTCTGAAAATTGTCAAAGGTTTAATGTTGACTTTTCGGTCTTGTAGGGTTGCACATAACGGTTTCGGGCTTGGCGAAGGTGGCGATTTTCACCACAAATGTTGATGCGGAGAACCAAACTTTGATTAACCACAAATGTGTCTGCGGAGCACTGAACCGCCACTTTTGCCAAACCCGTGTTATAGCACGTTTTATTAGTAGTATCCTTTTCCATCTATACAATGTCTTATGCCACCTCGTGGGTTTTCCATATCGCCTTTATACCTTGGTATTAAATGACAATGAAAGTGAAATACTGTCTGACCAGCAGATTCTCCGCAATTCATGCCAATATTATAACCATCAGGTTTGTGTTCCTTTTCGATGATACTTTTTGCTAATTCAATAGTAACATTCAATTCGTTTTTCTCTTTTTCAGAAAGTTCAAAATAATCTTTTCTTACAATGTTGCTTATTATTAAAAGATGTCCTGGCGAGACAGGAAAAGCATCTTTAGTAATAAAAAATGATTCGTTTTTATAAATTATTCTATCTGTCGGTATTTCTGTAAAGTCTTTCATTAAAATGTTCCAATTAATTCTATTTCAGGTTTCCATTGTTGAATTGAATGTGTCAAAGCTAAATTATATTGGGCTTCCAAAAATCTTCTTCTACTTTCTTTTGTCAAACCTGTCTGATTTATAATAGTTTCTGATAAAGGATGTTTGCTTTCAATGTAAAATTCGTTTCGGTTAAACAGTCTATGAAGAAAACGTTTTTCTGGAATTCTTGCTTTCTTATGTAAATTGATACTGCTGTCCGCCAGAACTAAATTCCATACTCCATTGATGTTAGCGCCAGTTTGTGAATGAGCTAACTTATTTACATGTGGCAAAAAATGGTCAACTTCACAAATATTGATGTCATTTTTATTAATTGAGATGTCCTGATATGAATAAAAGCATTTGCCTTTTTGATAACCATTTAATGAATCCCTTACTGAAGTAATGTCAATGCGTCTCATTAAATTACTCTCAATAAAAAAAAGTGATTTACTCTCATCATACTTAACTTCAAGTAGATTCGGATTGATTTGCAAGTTCCATGCAGTTTCAACTAAGTTCCATCGAGCTTCTACTTCTTGTTCCAAATTTCTATATTGGAATAATTCTTTAATCTTTAATAAATTGTCGGTAACTACAATTTCTTTTTTGCCTTGACTATAATTTTTTTCATAAAATGCATTAGGAATTGTTCCACCATTAACGTTTTGGAAAGCGTCAACCACATTAACAAAACCATATTTTTCGGTTAAACTGTAAAGGTCTTCTTTTGTAATTTTTTCATTGATGTAGTTTCTGCAACCTTCTAAAAACTTACTCGAACCGGCATTGCCTTGTTTGTCACTTTTTTTTAAATGCTCCACTATTGAGTTTGCGAATGGTATTGCTAATTCATCAAGCGATATTTTTGTTTTTTCTTGTTCGATTAATCCGAGTAATGATTTAGCAAATGCAAATTTGTATGTCGCTGAGTTTTTTCCAAATAGAATAATAGCTCTCCATTGAGATTCTAATGAGGGGTCGTTTATTTGGAATTGTGTCGTCATTTAAAATGTGCATAACTCTCTTATCCCCGCTAACAACCTCGCATATTCCCCAAAAACTTACTCCCCCCCAATAGTATACACGAAACTATTCTTTTATTCTATTTCGCGGTATTTTATTTATTTATTTTCAATTTATCAAACGGACTCGTCACTTTACTTAATGCCTGACTACTCACATGTGTATAAATTTGGGTTGTTTTCGGACTATTATGCCCCAGCAACTCTTGTATATATCTCAAGTTAGTTCCTGCTTCTAATAAATGCGTGGCATAGCTATGTCGTAACATATGTAAATTAATGATTTTATTAATACCGGCATCTGCCACCGCTTTTTTTAATACCAGTTCTATGCTTCTTTCCGAATATCTTCCTCCATATTGCCCCTCAAATAAATATTCAGATGGCTTGTACATTTTATAATATTCTCTCAACATCTCTAAAATAAGTGGCGATAAAGGCACCATCCTGTCTTTCGCTCCTTTTCCATGCCTTATTAGTATCATCATCCGCCTACTGTCGATTTCGGCCATTTTTAAATTCAGTAATTCTCCTCTTCTTAATCCCGCACTGTAAATTAAACTTATCATCGACTTATGTTTCAAATTCACACAAGCGTTGATAATCATCGCGATCTCATCTTCACTAATGACCTTAGGTAATTGAAATGGCTTCTTTGGTCTTAACAATTTTTCTATCTCAAGACTTGAATTGGTAACAATTCTATGCATAATTTTTAAAGCATTAATAAATTGAGACTGATAAGAGGCGGATAGTTTCTTCTTTAAAATATATTCGATATTGAACTTTATTACATCTTTATTGGTAATGTCACGAATATTTTTGTTGTTGTAAAAATTGAAAAATACTTGTAAAGACTTGGTATAACTATCTATGGTGCTTTCACTATATCTCTGGCTTCTCATAAAATCAATCATTTTATTCAAAGCATCAAGTACTTCTTTTAGCAACTTTTCATTATTTGAGATTGATGCTTTTGTATGATCAATTAATGGCAGTCCGAATTTTTGTCTATTGGTGTCGTTATCTGTAATCAGCCAACATTGTAATGGACAATTCCATTCCGCACCCGGAATTTTTCTGATACTTATAATCCATTCAGTTTTCTTATTAAAATGTATGGCTATCTTGTTGCGTCCTTCAAAATTTATTGTTGATATTTTCCATTCAGCAGGTATTTCCATTTTTTTTAATTAAAAATAAACAAGCCAATAAAAAACACCAACAAAAAACAGTAAAGAAAATTCAGTGTGGAAGTATATTTATTTATTGTTTCTGACAAATAGAAAATTGTAACAAGTTTGTATTAAAAATACTCGCTAAATGCTGTTACTATCAATAATCAATCACCTGTTCCACCATTTCCGGCAGTTCTCTCCATTCATATTGCTGGTTTCGCAATTGAGGTTCAAAGCCTGCTTCCAAAATGGCTTCCTGAATGGTTTTGCTGGTAAAACGGTGAGGTGCACCCGCAGCGCTAACCACATTTTCTTCAATCATGATACTGCCAAAATCATTGGCGCCTGCATTCAAACACAACTGGGCAATTTGTTTACCAACCGTGAGCCAGCTGGCTTGTATATTTTTTACATTGGGCAACATGATTCTGCTCATCGCAATCATGCGGATATATTCTTCGGGAGTCGTTAAATTATGTACACCGCGGATTTTGGTGAGTAAGGTATCTACATCTTGGAAGGTCCAGGGAATAAAGGCCAGAAAGCCTTTTGCGGCTTCTGGTTTACGACTTTGCACTTCTCTGATTTTTACAAGATGCTCAAATCTTTCGGAGAGGGTTTCAACATGACCAAACATCATCGTGGCAGATGTAGTGATGTTTAATTTATGGCACTCATGCATGATGTCAAGCCATTCCTGCGCGCCGCATTTGCCTTTGCTGATTAAGCGTCTAACCCTATCAGTGAGTATTTCGGCTCCTGCACCAGGGAGGCTATCCATTCCGGCTTCTTTTAAAGCCATCAACACTTCACGGTGGGTGCTTTTTTCAAGTTTGGTGATGTGAGCAATTTCCGGCGGCCCAAGTGTGTGTAATTTGATGTTGGGGTATAATGATTTTAATTCTTTGAATAAATCAACATAGAAACTCAACCCCAGTTCTGGGTGGTGACCACCTTGTAATAACAACTGATCGCCACCGTATTTGATGGTTTCTTCGATTTTCTTTTTGTAGGTTTCTATATCAGTGATGTATGCATCTGCGTGTCCGGGGATTCTATAAAAATTACAGAACTTACAATTAGCGATGCACACATTGGTTGTGTTTACGTTTCTGTCTATTTGCCACGTAACTTTTCCATGAGGAACTTGTTTTTTACGGAGTTCGTTGGCTACGTACATCAACTCAGTCAAATCAGCGTTTTCAAAAAGAAAAACACCTTCTTCTACACTAAGAAATTCAAAATTGAGGGCTTTGGCCAGTAAATCGTTGTTGTTCATTATGGGATTTTAATAGAAAACAAAATTACGAGCAAAAGGTTGATTGTTTTTGTTCTTTGTTTAAAAGGTTCAATGAGTTCAATAGGTTCAAAAGGTTTTTTACAAACCAAATTTTATTCAAACTGATTGATTAACTCGTTTTTTCATTCCATTATTTTTATTTATTAACTCACAATTATTTGTTCCTTTGCTTCGAAAAAAATGGTTAAATGACAGAGCGTTTTTTGTGAAAAAATCTGCAATCATGCAATCCACCGTTTAAATGGTAGGTTATGAAATACAATGTAATTAACCCGAAATTAATTGGCTATTTGCTTCAAAATAAATGATTAAATCATGAAATAATTTCGTTGGAAAAAACCGTTTTAATGCAATCCACCGTTTAAATGGTGGGTAAGCTAATAAAGCCAAACCTCTTGAACCTTTGAAACCTCTCAAGCCTTTTCCCAAAACAAACCTACCTTTGCCCCATGATTCAGTTTGAAAGATTTACACTAGAAAACGGACTTCGCGTGCTGGTTCATGAAGATAAAAGTACGCCCATGGCAGTGCTGAATGTGTTGTATGATGTTGGAGCCAGAGATGAAAATCCCGAAAAAACAGGATTTGCCCATTTGTTCGAACATTTGATGTTTGGTGGCAGCATCAATATTCCCAGTTATGACGAGCCTTTGCAAGTGGCAGGTGGCGAAAACAACGCGTTCACTACAAATGATTTGACCAATTATTATTGTCAGTTACCGGCAGAAAATATAGAAACGGCATTCTGGCTGGAAAGCGACAGAATGTTAAGTCTGGCGTTTAGTAAAAAAAGTCTGGAGGTACAACGCAAAGTCGTTTGTGAGGAATTTAAAGAACACTACATCAACAAGCCCTACGGAGATGTTTGGCACAAAATGCGTGAGCTCGCTTACACCGCACATCCGTATAAGTGGATGACCATTGGCGCTTCATTAAAACACGTAGAAGACGCAACGCTCGAAGATGTAAAATCATTTTTCTTCAAACATTATACACCATGCAATGCCATTTTGGTAGTTGCAGGAAATATAGAAACAGCACAGATTAAAGCACTTGCAGAAAAATGGTTTGGTCCGATTCCGGCAGGAGAAAAATACAACCGTTCGTTACCGTTAGAGCCCAAACAAACGGCCCCTCGCCATCTCGAAGTGAAATCAAATGTGCCCCTCGATGCTTTGTACAAATGTTGGCATATGTATTCACGTATAGATGACCGTTATTATGCCGCTGATTTGATTTCCGATATTCTAAGTGGAGGCGGCTCATCAAGATTGTACCAAAGCCTGGTAAAAGAAAAAAAATATTTCAGCAACCTAGATTGTTACCATTTTGGAAGTACAGAAGCAGGATTGATGACCATTGAAGGAAAGTTGGTGAAAGGAATTGATATAAAAATTGCAGAACAGGCGGTAGTTGATGAATTGAAAAAATTAATAGAGGAAGGTATTTCAACATCTGAATTAGAAAAAGTAAAAAATAAAGCAGAAGCCGCCATGGCATTTGAAGACATGAGCGTAATGAATCGTGCTTCAAGTATTGCTATGTACGAAAATTTGGGTGATGCTGATTTAATCAACACCGAATTATCGAAGTACCAAGCTGTAACAGCTGAGGAAATAAAAGAACATGCGCGATTGATTTTTGATGAGAACAATTGCAGCACGATGTATTATTTAAGTGATAATTAATTTTAATGAACAGAAAAATTGCCCCCAAAATAAAAGATGCCGTTGATTATTCTTTGGTATTAAAACCATACGAACATTATAAACTAGATAATGGCATTGATGTGTATAGTGTAAATGCCGGCGCACAGGAAGTGTTACAACTTGAAATGGTTTTTTACGCAGGTAATAGTTTCGAAAAACAAAAAGGAATTGCAGCCGCAACTAACTTTTTATTGAAGAACGGCACAAAAACAAAAAGCGCATTTGAAATCAACGAAGCTTTCGAATATTACGGAGGATATTGCAATAGAGCCTGTTATAACGAAACGGCTACCGTCACACTACATTGTTTAACCAAGCAAATTGACAAGCTCTTGCCTATAATGCAAGACATGTTAACCGAATCTGTTTTTTCGGAAGAAGAACTGAGTACTTACAAACAAAATTCGCTTCAAAGATTAAAAGTCAATTTACAAAAAGCAGAGTTTGTTGCCGGGAGATTGATTGACAGTTATATTTTCGGTGAACAACATCCTTACGGCGTTTATACACATCCGGTAGATATAGAAAATGTAAACGTTGAAGCCTGTCGACAATTTTACAATGACTATTATTTGAATGGCAAGTGTATCGTTTTTGTTTCGGGAAAATTTACAGAAGAACTTAAAAAACAATTGAACGATGCTTTTGGTAAATTGAATACCAATCAGAAAAATATTATTGTTCCTGAATTTAAATCTAATCCAATATCGGAAAGAAAATTCAGAATAGATAACGATCCCAATGCGGTGCAAGGAGCAATTCGCATTGCGATGCCTTTCCCAAATCGTCACCATCCAGATTTTAAAAAGGTGATGGTGTTGAATACGTTGTATGGTGGATTTTTTGGATCAAGATTAATGAGCAATATCAGAGAAGACAAAGGATATACTTACGGCATTTATAGCTATATACAAAATCACATTCAGGAAAGTGCCTGGGTTATCAGTACTGAAGCTGGTAAAGATGTTTCTGAAGCTACGATACAGGAGATTTATAACGAGATGCAAAAATTGAGAGAAGAAAAAGTTGATGATGAGGAATTGTTATTGGTTCGAAATTATTTGATTGGCGGTATTCTCGGAGAGCTGGATGGACCTTTTCAAATTATGGCAAAATGGAAAAACATCATTTTGAATGATATGGATGAAAGTTATTTTTATGATTCCGTTAATGAGATTAAAGCAGTGAATGCTGATCAACTTATGGAATTGGCGAATAAATATTTGAGACCGGAGAACTTTTGGGAGTTGGTGGTGTATTAATGGCCCCCTAAATCCCCCGAAGGGGGACTTTGATTATGTTTTGTGGGGGTAACCACGAATTCACAAATGATTTGCCACGAAGGCACAAAGACACCAAATTTCACCAATTTTTTTATTCAGTAAATAATTTCTTTTGCTCCCTTCTCCCTTGGGGGAAGGGTTGGGGATGGGGTCAAGCTTAGCCACGAATTCACGAATTAATTTTTAATACTTCAATCATTTTTATCAAATAAAAAAGCACCCGCAAACAGCGAGTGCTTATAACACCAAACCACTTCCCCCTTCGGGGGATCGAGGGGGCTACATTATTCTATAACCATATTAAATTCTTTAGCCTGTTTTCTGATGATTTTTTCTATCTCACTTTCCAACGTGGCTTTATTGTTTTGATTTTTTACTTTTGATTTTTCAATTGCTATGAATTTATCTCTTGATGCATTCAAGTCTGTTATTTGCTTTTGAATATCTTCTCTTTCTTTTTTCTTTTGAATGACTATCTTTTGAATTTCAGCGTCTGATTTGTTTCTTAAGCTGTCTGCTAATGTCGCCTTATTGATTTTAGAAACTATTTCTTTGTCATCTTCAAATTTATCAACTATATCCCAGCTCTCGTTTTTATATAAAGCCTTGTTGCTTTTTACTGTTATTCGTTTTACTTCAACAGATTTATTAACGGTTCTGTTGTCAGCATCCACTTTTTTTTGTGAAGCAGATTTGGAAAAACCTTCTGAACCATAAGCTATGTAAGTGCCGTTAAGCTTTTCATTGAGTGTAATGATTTTATCATCGTAAGGTGTTGAAATTTCCTCGATTCTTTCATTCTGGTTGATGTTGGTAAAACTGCCACCACCGCATTCATCATTTACATTCCAATGTTCGCTGATTCCCTGCATTCTGTCGCCACAATAAATCGTATTTACAATCACACCTTTTTGTTTGGCCAAAGTGCAGGCTTTTTTGTAATGTAAATTGCCTTGTAAAAAATCTTCGTTGCCTGCAATGAAAATCACTTTGTAATTACCGGGAGTGTTATCCCAGGCGAGATTATTTAAAGAGGTATAAATGACTTGTCCGCAGTATTCATCACCACCATCGGTTTTTAATGAAAAAAGTATTTGGGAAAGAGAATCAAGATCGGTTGTGAAAGGCATCAGTTGTTTTACAAAACCTGCTTTTTCGTTGTTGGTAGTTCTTCCGTATTCATAGAGTGCGATTTCAATTTTAGGTGTTGCTCCATTACATTTGGCTTTTCCCATGGTACTTACCATATTCCAGAGTTGGGCTTTTGCTTGGTCAATTAGTCCGTCCATACTGTTGCTGACGTCGAGTAAAATAGCGGCTTGAATTTTTTGATTGGAGATAGAAGGTGTTTCTTCGGTTTGTTTTTCCTTGTTTGCTTGAACACATGATGTTGAGAAAAGAAAACAGCAGATGATGGCTAAAGTGTAGATAGTTTTTTGTTTCATATAAAATTTTCGCGCCCTGATAATTTATGCTGTAGGATTCCATAAAAGACTAGTTATAAAAATGGGTATTAAGAAGATTTTAACTTTTGGTGAGTAACCACGAAGGCACTAAGGCACAAAGCATCACGAAGTTTGGTTTCACGCAAGGCTCGCAAGGGAGCGAAGGCGCGATGTTTTTCCGCCAGGAAGGCGCAAGGGCACAAAGTAAAACGAAGACTTTTTTATATTTCTGAAATGAAAACTTCCCCCTTTGGGGGACCGAGGGGGCTCACGAATTCACTACATTTTCATTAGAGTTTTGTCTGATTTAAAATAGAGGACACATTCAATCATCAAATTATCTCATCACCAAATCATCACATTATATTGATTTCCTTTTGTCATATCAGCAATATTCAAGAAATTCGCCCATGGAATTTTCAAAAAAAGAACTTACGAACGAACAACTAATAGATTTATACAAATCGATTTTGTTTCCCCGCATGATTGAAGAAAAAATGCTCGTGTTATTGCGTCAGGGAAGAATTTCTAAATGGTTTAGTGGTATTGGACAAGAAGCTATAGCGGTCGGCGTTACAAAAGCGCTTGATAGTGACGAGTGGGTTATGCCTTTGCACAGAAACCTTGGTGTGTTTACTTCAAGAGACATGCCGTTAAATAAATTATTCAAACAATGGCAGGGCAACAAAGATGGCTATAGTAATGGAAGAGAAAGAAGCTTTCATTTCGGCAGCGCACCTCATCATATCTGCGGAATGATCTCACATTTGGGCCCGCAAATGGCTATTGCTGATGGCGTGGCTTTAGCACATAAATTAAAAAAAGAAGAAAAAGTTTCTGTTGCGTTTACGGGTGACGGTGGTACCAGCGAGGGCGATTTTCATGAAGCGCTGAATGTGGCTGCAGTGTGGGATTTACCTGTGATTTTTATTATAGAAAATAATGGCTATGGATTAAGTACTCCAACCAATGAACAATATCGCTGTAAAAATTTAGTGGACAAAGCCATTGGTTATGGAATAGAAGGAATTCAAATTGATGGTAATAACATTCTCGAAGTTTATGAAACGATTAAGGGTGTACGTGAGTTTTGCATTAAAAATCAAAAACCATATTTAATTGAATGTATGACCTTTCGAATGCGCGGTCATGAAGAAGCAAGTGGCGTGAAATATGTGCCCAAACATTTGTTTGAAGAATGGGAGAAAAAGGATCCGATAAAAAATTATGAAGACTGGCTGAAGAAAGAAAATATTTTATCAGAAGGAGAATTGACAGAAATAAGGCTGACCATCAAAAACCATATTGAAGAAGAATTGAAAATTGGTTTTGAATCAGCTCCTTTGATTCCTGATACAACTGAAGAAGTTAATGATGTGTATGCGCCAAGAGTCAACGCTCCTGAAAAATTAATTGACAACAGCACTGCAGATGAATTTGTTTACAACAGCAATCAAACCGAAAAAAAATACATCAACGCCATAAGCGATGCGTTGGAACAGTCATTAACGCGCTTTGATAATTTTGTTTTGATGGGACAAGATATTGCCGAATATGGCGGCGCTTTTAAAGTAACAGAAGGCTTTACTGAAAAATTCGGCAAAGACAGAATCCGCAACACACCTATATGCGAGAGCGCCATTGTTGGAGCGTCTTTAGGCTTAAGTTTATCCGGCATGAAATCCATGATGGAAATGCAGTTTGCAGATTTCGCCACCGTGGGATTCAATCAAATTATAAATAATTTGGCGAAGATTCATTATCGCTGGGGACAAAAAGCAGATGTGGTGGTAAGAATGCCTACAGGTGGTGGTGTTGGAGCTGGACCGTTTCATAGTCAAAGTAATGAGGCCTGGTTTGTTCATACTCCTGGTTTGAAAGTGGTGTATCCTTCCTCTCCTATTGATGCCAAAGGTTTGCTGATTGCTGCTATCAACGATCCAAATCCGGTTTTGTTTTTTGAACACAAAGCTTTGTACAGAAGTGTAAGCGGCTTGGTTCCTGATGAATATTATGAAATTGAAATTGGCAAAGCCAAACATGTAAAATCGGGTGCAGATATTTCAGTAATTACATACGGTGCTGGCGTTCATTGGGCGTTGGATTATCAGAAGCAAAATCCGTCTGTGTCATTGGATATACTTGATTTAAGAACTTTGCTTCCTTTGGATTATAATGCTATAGAAGCTTCGGTTATGCGTACAGGTAAGGTTTTGATTTTACACGAAGATTCTTTAATGGGCGGTATAGGTGGAGAGATTTCTGCATGGATTACAGAAAATTGTTTTCAACATCTCGATGCGCCGATATTGCGTTGTGCAAGTTTAGACACACCGATTCCTTTTAATATTGATTTGGAAAAAAACTTTATGGCCAACGCGAGATTAGGGGAATATGTGAAAAGATTAATGCAATATTAAACACCAACTCCCTAGCCATGGCATTAATGCCATGGCTAGGGAGTTGGAACAAACTTCATCGAAATTGAATTCACACAATGTCTCGTATTTTTCTTTGTTAATTGTTCTCCAATAAATACATGTCCTAAATGACCATCACATTTGGCGCAAACAATTTCAGTTCTTCTGCCATCGGCGTCGGGTACACGCTTTACTGCTCCGGGAATTTCGTCATCAAAGCTTGGCCATCCACAATGTGAATCAAATTTATCTTTAGATTCATATAAAGGCGCATTGCAACGACGGCAGATATACGTTCCCGTTACTTTGTTGTTTGTGTATTCTCCCGTATAGGGCATTTCGGTTCCTTTCTTGAGAATTACATATTCTTCCTCCGGCGATAATTTATTGTATTCCATGGTTGAATTATTGATTAAATAAATTTTTCTAAATTGATTCGCTGCATTGATAACAAATTGATTGAATCTTAGTTCATCACAATTACTGGTAAATTCATAAGAAGGTCTATACCAAACCAGAAACGTATCTAAATCAGGAGAAACCAGATTTGTAATTCTCTTTACATAAACTTTATTAAATCTATAGTTTACGTATTTTTCTTTTTCCTCTGCTTCTAATCTTTCATGAAAAGATTTCAATCGTTTATTTCTTCTGAATCGAAACATGTTAATCAAAGCATCAAGATCCGCTCCAGCCATACCATCCGGAGATGTAGAAGTTTCTAATCCCGGTTTTGTATAGTTAAAGATATCTGAGTAAGCCATTCTGTTTTCAATTGAATCCAGTTTATACGATTTTGAAAATACAGTAACTTCTTTTAGCACACCATATTTACTTTTTATGTTGAGATGAATTGAAATATCAAATTTCCGGATATCTGCAATCTGAACTACAGGAAAATGTAAAGTGGGTTTGTTATTGTAAATAAATACAAGAGAGTCTTTATCATTTACAATAATGTTGTAACGACCTAAACTATCGGTAATGGTAAACATGCCCGAAGAGCTCACCACCCTAACGTTTTCAACGTAATTTATTTTAGATAAATCAAAAACAGTTCCACTAACGGTAAACTGTGCCCGCAAACAGAGAGGAAAAACTATAATTATAAGCAGCAAGGCTTTCAACAGCAATAAATTAGTTGGCAATATTAAAACAGAATAAAAACAAGAAACCGAATTGATCTTGTTTTTAACGTTGATTTTACTTTTGAATGACTTCACCAATGACTCGCGAAAAATGTTTAGATTCCAAACTATGAATTTTTTTTGCAAGAGTTTCGACAGTCTCTCCAAATTCAATTTCACATTTTTCTTGAAATATTATTTTTCCATGATCATAAATTTCATCAACAAAATGTATGGTAATACCAGATTCCTTTTCATTGTTTTCAATAACTGCTTGATGAACATTGTCTCCATACATTCCTTTGCCTCCATATTTTGGCAATAATGCCGGATGGATATTGATGATTTTATTTGGGAATTGACTTATTAAAGTAGCCGGTATTTTTTTAAGATATCCTGCCAAAACAATAAAATCAATCTCATTCTTGAGCAAATTTTCAACACAAGAAGTGTAATTTAATCTGTCTTCTTTGGATAAAACCATAACCGAAATACTATTTTTCTCGGCAATTTCTAAAACCCCTGCCGTAGCGTTGTCAGAAACAATAAGAGTAACATTGGCTACTTGGTTTGATTTAAAATAAGATATGATATTATCAGTATTTGAACCTTTGCCACTAGCGAATATGGCTATTTTAATCTTTTTATTGTTTTTTTTTATTGTTTTCCCACTCATTTTTGACCAAATTCTAAAAAGGTAATTTTTAAAAAACTTGAACTGTCCCAAAGGATAACTAATGATAATGACACATATTGGCCACAAAATGGTGACAAGTAATATGTAGATAACCCACCAAATCGTATTTTTTTCCAGGGAAGTTAGTTTCAACAATTGCCCAGCAATTCTTGCGCAAGCAGAGCCGCCTAACGCAAAAGTGGTAATGATCAATGCCATGTTTAGACCATTAACCCCCCACTTTTGTTGTAATTTTTTGAACATGTTGCAAAATTGCATAAAACTATTCTATTAAAGACGATTATCTGAAGAATAAAGCAAAACATCTTTTTGTTTACACTTTTATGACAAAAGCCAATCAGCCGTTTTACAATGCGTTGAAATCCATTATAAATAAGTAAAAAAATTTTTTTAAAATGTTGAAATAATGTCAACAACGTACCTTACTTTTGTGCCCGAAAAAGGATTTTTTCCACATTAGACCCGATAACTGTATGAGTCGCTATAGAACAACAATTAACAAAGCACTTACTAGTCTACTTTTAGTAATCATTTTCTCTTTTAATAATTCAGTTTATGCAGCCGACGGCGAAGCCTTGTTCAAGGCGAACTGTTCGAACTGTCATAAGCCAGATGCCGACTATACAGGTCCGGCATTAAAAGGGTGGAGCACTAGAGAGCCCGATAAAAATTGGGTTTATAAGTGGGTTGCCAATCCGGCACAAATGATCGCTACTGACCCTTATGCGAAATCTTTATTTGACAAATGGAAGCCAACAGTAATGACCGCATTCTCAAATTTGAAAAAAGATGAGATTGACGCTATTCTAAAATATGTTGATGACTACGCACCACCGGCAACAATGGCTGGAACATCTGGAACAGGTGCAGGGGGAGAAACAGGTTCTGATAATACATTACTCTACGGTATTCTAACTTTAGTGTTGGCACTGGTAGCATTAATTCTATTACAAGTAAACAGCAATCTTAGAAAATTATCAGATGACAAAGAAGGTGTTTTCAGAGGCGAACCTGTTCCTTTTTACCGAAACAAAACATATCTAATGGCGGGAGTTTTAGTGTTGTTTGCTGTTGGTGGTTACTTTACGATAAATGGTGCTATTGGATTGGGAAGAATGAAAAACTATCAACCTGAACAGCCTATTTATTATTCTCATAAAGTTCACGCGGGCGTAAATCAAATCAGTTGTTTGTATTGCCATGGAAGCGCACAAGACAGCAAACATTCCGGTATTCCTTCGGTTAATGTTTGTATGAATTGTCACATGGCCATTAAAGAATACAAAGGAGATCCGATTGTAAAAGAAGATGGTAAATCAGTAAACGGAACAGAAGAAATTCAAAAGCTATATAAATATGCTGGATGGAATCCAGACACCAAACAATACAACGCTGATAAAAATGGCGACGGAATTCCTGATGGTGCTAAACCAATTGAATGGGTGAAAATTCACAACCTTCCGGATCACGTTTATTTCAACCATAGTCAACACGTGAAAGTAGGAAAACAACAATGTCAAACTTGTCATGGTAACATTCAGGAAATGCCTGAAGTATATCAGTTTGCTGAATTGAGCATGGGATGGTGTGTAAATTGCCACCGCGAATCAAAAGTTGATTTCTACAATAAAGAAACCAAGGAAGGCAACAAGTTTTACAGTATTTACGAGAAATTCCACAAAGACATTAAAGAACATAAGTTAGACAGCGTTACTGTTGAAAAAATCGGCGGTACTGAATGTCAGAAATGTCACTATTAATATATAAGAGCATATTTGCGAAATATCGAATTAACAAACTATGAGTAATAAGAAGTATTGGCAGAATTTCGGAGAAATGAATCAGTCAGAGGCTTTTAATAAATCTTCTGAAAATGAATTCAACGAACAACTATTACCTTTTGAAGAGATTTCAAATGAAGGTCTTTTAGACGGTAAAACGCCACGCAGAGATTTCTTGAAATACCTAGGATTCAGCACAGCTGCAGCGGCAATTGCTGCAAGTTGTGAAATGCCTGTAAGAAAAGCTGTTCCTTATTTACAAAAACCGGATAATGTAATTCCGGGTGTTGCTAATTATTATGCATCAACTTATGTAAATGGTGGAGATGCTATTAGCGTTGTTGTTAAACAAAGAGATGGTCGTCCTATTAAAATTGAAGGAAACGAATTGTCATCCATAACCAAAGGAGGAACAAATGCACAAGCTCAGGCTTCTGTTTTGGATTTATATGATACCACTCGCTTACGTCATCCATTACAAAGAGACGGTAAAGATTTTAAAGAAGTAACTACGTTTGATGCTTTTGATGCCATGATTGCTTCGGCAATGGGCTCAATAGGAACAAAACCTGTTGTCTTGTTAACTTCAACTATTTCCTCTCCTTCTACATTACAAATCATCAACAATTTTCTAGCTAAATATCCAGGTAGCCGTCACGTTCAATACGATGAAGTGAGCTACAGCGGTATGTTATTAGCTAACGAGGCTTGTTATGGAAAACGCGCATTACCTTCTTATCAATTTGATAAAGCACAAACTATAGTTAGTTTGAGTGCTGATTTTTTAGGTACATGGTTAAGTCCTGTTGAATTCAGCAAACAATATGCTTCTAACAGAAAAGTAACTGGAGAAGCACCTAAGCTTAGCCGTCACTTTCAATTCGAAAGTATGTTGAGCTTGACAGGAAGTAATGCTGATGACAGATATACTCACAAACCTTCTGAGACCGGAGCTGTTGCTCTAGCATTATTAGCAAAATTAGGTGGTGCGGTTTCTGCTCCATCAATTGCTGATGCAAAAGTAAAAGCAGGTATTGATAAAGCGGCCGCTGAATTAATGAAGACAAAAGGTGCTTCGTTGGTAGTATGTGGAAGTAACGATATGAACATTCAGGTAGTAGTAAATGCTATCAACGAAATAATCGGAGCCAACGGAACTACTGTAAATTGGGCTTCAACCAACAACACACGTAAAGGCATAGACGCTGACATGAACACTTTAGCAGCAGATATTAATTCTGGTGCTGTTGGCGCTTTGTTAGTGTATGGTTGCAATCCTGTTTACTCACATGCAGACGGAAAGAAACTGGGTGAAGCGATTGCTAAATTACCAGTAAGTATTTCTTTCAATGGTTCATTAGATGAAACAACTGAAAACTGTAAATATGTAATTCCTTCTCACCATTGGTTAGAAAGCTGGGGTGATGCGGAACCAAAGACAGGTCATTTCAGTTTCATGCAACCTTTGATCAATCCTTTGTTCAAAACAAGAGCATTCCAAACTTCATTGATGAAGTGGACGGGTTCTCAAACAGTCAATATTCCAACAGTTGATTCAACAGGAAAAGTATTAGGTGTTACGCCTTCTAAAGTT
>Ga0209188_1001488_pt1 | contig 18692 bp, 10 predicted proteins | sample C_130625_EF_Meta_FD_187307 | JGI IMG/M metagenome (GOLD analysis project Ga0209188, IMG submission 187307) | Freshwater microbial communities from Lake Croche, Canada to study carbon cycling - C_130625_EF_MetaG (SPAdes) (version 2) | ecosystem: Environmental > Aquatic > Freshwater > Lake... | reverse complement strand
TCCGTTGATGAATTCTTCGATACCATTGTAAGCAAAACCCTTGCCGGTTCTATTAGTCAAATTCACCGTTTCTGCTGTATTAGCCCATAGAACTTTCGTATACGTTAGCAAACCATTCGCATCGCGTGACAGCGCATGCATAGCAAACTCAGCTGGAGCTGCAGCAGCTGCTATAGCAGAAGTGTTTTGATAAAGATTCGAAAGCTTTAACATCTAAGCTTGTTCCGTTATTCGATTTGTTTTATTTATAATAATCACCACGTGAACACTTTCCAGGTAGTTCCTGTATAAACAAATTCAGCCACAGTATCTGGCACGTCGAAAGATAAGTCATTTGTCGTTCCACTGATCGTGGATCCGTTTCTTAAAATTACTGCAGGATTGGCGATTTTATTACCACCACCATCTGCAACTGCAAGTCTCTGTCCTTCGCTCGGTGACGCTGGAAGAGTCAGATAGACAGAACCATTAGAAGTATCAGCAAGAAACGATCTGTACGGAGTCAACGTTGTATTTGATGTAAGTCTTACATATGGACCGCCACCACCATAACCCCAGTACATACCGGAACCGTTGCTAGTTAGAACCTGACCATTAGAGCCGAAGCTACCATTAGCAACAATAACAGATGTATTACCAAGAACAATGTTTGCGGTGTTAGTACTGATTGAAGTTGAGTTGATAGTTACATTACCAACAGATAGTGTTCCTGTTGTTTTATTGTAAGTGAAGTTATTTGAACCACCAAGTAAAGAAGAATCATTGAATTGAATGTTAGTATTGGATCCACCATTTGCTATAGCGACAACCCATTGAAAGTTTCTGTAAATGTAAAGAGTAAGGGTATTACTATTCCACCAAAGATCTCCATCATTAGGTGGCGGCGATGATGGAGCAATACTGCTAATTTGTACGGATGCTGCAGCTACTGAAGTTGCCCAATAAACGGTATTGCCATTAGAAGTAAGAACCTGACCCGAAATTCCTGATCCGCCATTAGCAACAAATCTTCCGGTACCAAAAGTTAAATTTCCAGTTATTGAAATATTAGATACATTTGAACTTAATTCGAATACAGAACTGCCATTAGATGTGTATACTTTTTTATCGGCTATATTAATAGCCAATTCACCAAGATCAAGATCCAAGGTAGTGGGTATTACTCCACTGATTACACTTCTTTTGACTTTAAACTTGGTTGCCATCAGTCCACTCTGAATCGGTAGATATTAGTTTTTTCTTACCGCTTTTTATATTGCTTAATTTTGAGAGTTTATCATTTGCTTCTTCTAAAGCACTATTTACTTTATTATAATTTTCTTTCATTTGATCCATATCTTTTTGATATGTTTGAACTCTGGTACTAAGTTTATCTACAGTAATTGTTTTATTAACAAGTTCATTTTCTGCTGTTTTATATTTGTCTTGAAAACTACTTATATATTCAATTTTCTCATTTGCTTCTTGAAGTTTATTTTTTAATGCATCTCTTTCATTAGTAATAGATTGCAAACCATTAACAGCTTGACTGATAGCAGTGTTTAACTGTCTTACTTGCTCTTCCAATTCATTAATTTTTGCATCACGCTCATTTAAAGCCAATTCCAAAACTGTCGATTTAGTATCAGCCTGTAATAGTCTACGCATTTGCTCAAGAAAAAGAGTTTCTTGTTTTTTTATATATGTTTCAACAAAAAAATCATTATTATTTTCACTCATAATATAAATTCTCCTTTAGAATGTTCCGCCATCAAGTATGTCGTAAACTAATGCAGTTCCATTTGATTGTAATACGTATCCGGAAGTTCCTAATGATAATTGACTAAAACCATTGGTGGAATTACCGAATAAAATAGCATTATTTGTTACAGTTTTTATTCCGGTACCGCCACTATTTGCTTGTAGAGGTGATGAAATAGTAATTGAATTAGCGACTATAGCCACGTTAACAATAGAATTAGCAGTGACTATAACTGATGTTGCATTTGTTGTTATACCACTTGAATTTAAATATGCCCATACTGACGACAGCTTAAACGAAGGATCATTAATATCAACAACGTTACTACCTGGCTCTGTTGTGTAATTCTTGAACAGATAATAAGCATCCGTAGCAGCATGTCTAATAACACCAGTATGTCTATCTGTAGTTCCATCATAATAGTGACCGACGAAACCAATGTCTACTAGATCTGAAGTATGATTATTAGAAGCTAGAATAATCAGAGGATCAGAAACAATAACCGAGCTAACATTTGTTGTTATAAGATTGCCGCTGATAAGAAGATCGCCACCTACTTCAAGATTACCTTCAATATAACCTCGCGTAGTATGAACATTTGCCGCCCAAATATAATTCCAACGCTGACTAGATGTACCAATATCATAAGTGGCATTTGCAGCTGGATTAAAATTGGTATTGGCTCTACCTACAAAACTGATATTATCAACCGTGTTATTACCAAGAGCTACGTTACCTGTGGCAATAATAGCATCGAATGTAACGGTATCGGTTACAGCGACTGGTTGGCCAATATGAACGCCGGTAGCATTTACGGTAACACCGGTGCCTGGATTTACAAATACACCAGTTGTATTAGCAATAATACCATTATTCGCAAGAACTGATAAAGTTCCAGTTGTAGTAATAGTACCACCAGTAAGACCGTTTAAAGTGGCAACCGAAGAAACTCTATCACCCCAATAAACAGAAGAAGCATTTGAAAGAAGCACTTGGCCTGCAGTACCTATACCACCATTTGCTTGAAGACCAACAGTTGATCCAATGACAACACGTGTTGAATTTGCAATAAAGTTTGAACCAATCGAGAGTATTGCAGCATTAACACTATTAGCTACATATACACCTGTAGCATTAGCAACAAAATTACTACCTAAAGAAATCGATGCGGCATTAATAGTACCAGTTAAATAAGTACCTGTAGAATTAGCAATAAAATTTGAACCAACCGTATATGAAGACGCATTAACAGTATTAGCTTTAATATTAACAGTTGTTAAAGTGCCGGTTGTTTTATCGAATGTTAAATTTGCATTAGCTCCGAGTGCGTCACTATCATTAAATTGGACTTGTGTATTGGAACCGACTACGCCAGGAAGCGGTGTATTCCAATAAATTCCACCAGTAGAATTTGATGTAATTACTTGGCCATTAGTACCAAAAGCTCCATTTGCATAAATCTTTGTTGCTACAAGATTTGCAGTTCTAATTTCATTAAGATAGCCTAGGGTGTTTGCTACAAGTGCTTGATTTGCAGTAAGAAATCCAGGAACTCTAACACCACCAATTGCAACAACGCTGCCATTTGGACTACCAATATAAAGTACATCGCCATTTGATGTATATGCAAGCTCACCATTGGCCAAAGATCCTGGAGTACTAGCAGTGGTACTACGTTTGATCTGAATTAAATTTGCCACTTAAAAAGTTCCTCCATCAAGGTCCATTTGTTTAACTATGTATTTATTATTTGTTGTATTAAAGATAAGAGTACTATTATTTGGTGGAGGTGTTTGTGTTAAAGTAACATCCGATATTGCAGCAATAGTTAAATTAGAAATATTATTTGCAACGAGATTTGTTGTAAAAGCTATAGAATTAGCATATGTTGTTGCGTCATTAGCTAACATCGCTGCTGTAGTAGCAAATTTACTAGTATCTGCTATGGCACTAGTTGTAACAATCGGTACAGAAGCCGGTGCCTGTAATAATGAACCGTTTTGATTTACTACTTTAACAGTAAATTGATTTCTTGTTGCAGATTTTACTATAAAAGACATATTACCTCGATACTTGTGGAGTTACTGTAACAATACCCTCAACAATACGAGATCGGACCCCCGAAAGATCTTCTACCTCAATATCATAAACATAACGACCGGCAATAACATTATTTGTTACATTTGCTGCCATTGATAATGCAACTTGCCCATTATTATTTAAACTTACATTAAATGCATATGCATTTGATGAAGAATAAGTTTTTCTCATTTGAGAATTTGCTGTATAACCGGTAAAATCAACTGGTAAATCATTTGTATCATGAATTGTATATGTGGTATTAAATGTTGTACCTTGATCAATTACAATGTTTATTTTTGAAGCCATTTTAACCCCTTATTAAACTATTGAAGTTCTAATAAATTTAGCTACAACATTTGCAGTAGTTGGTGTAAGTTGCAATGCAATATTACCACCATTAATAAGAACGTTGAATGTACCAAGAGAAGCAATATTGAATAATGTTCCATATTCAGTCACGTATGGATTTGTTCCATCGTGTATAATTGCAATTTTTGTGGAATGATAATAAGCATTAGGTGTAACTGTTGAATCTGAAAGTTGAACTAAGTATTCATATGAGCGATACGTTGAAGCGGAAACAGTATCAATATTAGCAGCAATAGAACTATTTGTAAATGTATAACTATTTGCATATTGATGACCAATTGAATTAAATATCATTCTGCTGTTGATAGCAACATTTGACGTCAATGTTGTTACACCAGCGACAGATAAATTATTTGATAATGTAGTGTTGCCAGTAACCGTAATTGTATTATTAAATGCAACATTTGTTGATATTGTTGATATTGCAACCGTATTGCTAAAAGTAGCATTACCAGTTACTGTAATTGTATTGCTAAAAGTAGCATTACCAGTTACTGTAATTGTATTACTAAAAATGGCATTACCAGTTATTGTAATTGTATTACTAAATGTGGCATTATTTGTTACAATTAATGTATTAGCTATACTAACAGTATTAAGAGTAGCAGTTCCAGTTGATACTAAGTTTTTGCTTGTTATAGTATTTGAAGATGATATAAAATCAAAATAACCATACAACCAAGTAACGGAACTATTACCAAGATAATAAGAGCTTGTTGTTGCAGGAATAAGATTGCCACCACCACTACCACTGGATACAACATTTCCTACAACATTCAGATTTCCGACAATACTAACATTTCCACCAATACTAGTATTACCTACTACATACAAATCACCACCTACATTAGCGGATGATTGAAGATTTGCAATTCCCGTAACAGTTAATTTACTACTAAAACTTGCATCACCGGTTACAGAAATTGTATTTGAAAGAAACACATTCCCTGTAATTGTAGTATTAGAAGTATTTGCTACTATTCTTGATGCAGTGTTGTTTCCAGTTATACTAAGAATATTAAATGTGCTATTTGCTTTTAATGTAGTATTACCAGTAATTGTAGCTATTGTATTGGCATATAATGATATTGCATTGATATTTAAATTATTTCCGCCGATCGTTGTGTTACCACCTGTTGAAACAATATTAATAACATTTGTTGTGATAGTTAAATTAGAAGTTGTAGTATTAGCAGTAACAGAAACTAAATTTGAACTACTATATGTGAAAGCAATATTTGCAACAAGATTCAAAGTACTGAAAGAGGACAAATTACCACCTACAATACCATCACGCACTACAAGTGTATTTGCACCAAAATAACCATTTACAAAACCATTACCTGTAGAAAGAGAACCTCCTAAAGTCGAATCAACAGTGACAGCATTTTGAGATGCAATAGTAGCCAAATCATTGGTTCTTGATAACCATGTACCAAAAGTATCTGATGTTGCTATATTAGTTACTGAAATGGTCATTTGTTATTTTTGCCCTATCAATTGTCTTAATAAAGACTTGATTTCTTCTATATCATTTTTAAGTTGATCATTATCTTCAAACAATTTTTGTAATTTAATTTTTTCTTCACGATCCTGTCTATATTTATCAAGTTCTTTTGTATTAACATTCAATACAGCTTTACTATCTTTCAACCTTACAAGATCTTTATTGTCTTTGACTTTTAAAATTTCAGTCATTAGATTAGATCTGTAGAGCCAGACAACGCATGTCTGCCATTCTAGGAATGATTTGTGTTGTATTAGAAACTAAAACAATTTTTGTTGCAAATGTCTTAAACGTTTCAAAAACACCATCAGCTGAAGTAGTATATCGAATGATATTGCTATTATTAGCATATTTAAATGCGCCATATTGAGATTCAAGACCGGGTATTGTTCCAACTGTAGCATTTGATGAAATTATTGATAAATTAGAAGATACAGACAATATAGTTGAATTTGGTATTGCTATCACTTGTCTTACATTGAAATTAATAGTATTTGTTGAAGTATTATTAGCTGCCACGTAAACAAATCCACCGGCGGTGAACGCTGCAGTCGAACTTACTGTAATATTTGCTGAAGTTGCATTCACAGACGCATTATTAGCAATAACCATTACAGACATTGGAAGATCATAAACCAATTCAACGAAATCATCTTTATTCACAAGACTACTTGTAAGCGATGTGTCTGATAATTCGGTCATGGCTGACCAATCCTTACTAGTAATACTGTCAGGATCTGCACCTGCTAAAAACTTACTGTATACTTTAAAATTACTACCGGGTGGTCTATATGCAGTAATATAACAAACCATATCTTCTGCATCTTGTTGATCAGCAAGAATAACATTTTTTGAAATATATCTAGAAACATAATCTTGTGTATAACCTCTAACTTCACTGAAACTCGATACACCAGTTATATTAGCGGTTATGCCTCGTGTTGCATTATAAATTATAGTATTTGAACTATTAAATTTGGCTACCGATGAAGTATTCGAGGATACAACATTGACTACATAAATGGTACTTGTGTTAGACGAAAATATAGTACCATTTGCCGTAACTGTTGAATTAGCTTGCTGAATTATATCACCAGCATAAAAATTACCATTAGTATTACTATAAGCAATTCTATAACCTGAAAGCTCCGATTGTTTGCAAATGACATTGTCAGTTAATGTTGCTAGATTACGCACAATATCAATATATGGGCTAATTTTTGTATTAGAAGTGCTCAAAGAAGCAGAAATAGATAATGACTTATTTCCGCTTGAATAAGCATATTCGTTACTTCTAGACATTAACATTCTAGGTTTATCGATAAATTCAAAAGGTATGTCGCTATCAATAGAAGTGTATGAAGCATCTGCAACTCTACTGGTATCAGTTCCAGAAAAATACCAAGATATATTTGTTTTATTTGGATATATATGTGAGATTTGACTGGTAATACTTTGATAGTTCGCATCAAGTGTTTTACTAATTTGCGCAGAAGCACCTGAAGTGACGCCAATCAAAATTTGCCCATTGCTTGTAGCAAAATTTTGCGTAGCGTTGGAAGAGACACCAAAAATGCTGAGAATTCCATTATAGCCGGTAGTTATAGCATTAAAATATCCTTTAAGAGCCGCATCAGCTTTAACTCTACCAATGATAGCATTAGAATCTGTAAAACCAACATTCGAATCCAATGTTAGAGTTCTAGAAATAGGATCAATTGATTTAATTTGTTTCACATTTAAATTAGCACCTGTATTTTTGCCAATATAAATGTAATTATTAACAACAAAATCTGTTATTATTGTTGAGTTTGCATTTGGTACTGTTATGATATTGCATGCTGAAGTTGTAACCACGCTTTGATTTGCAAATGTCGGAGCAACTGCAAAAAGATTTGCAGAAGAACTTCTTAAAGTACTAGAAGTATTAAAAGCGCCATATGTGTTACTCATAATAACAGTCGTTGTATTTGCAAATAATACTGTACCATAAGCAGTAGCTTGTGTTAAATTAGCCGCTACAGTACCAGCTGGCTGGAATACAACTTCCCCAACAGTAAATGTATTAGAACCACTAATAGTCAATGATGATAATTGTAAAGTATTATTTGAAACAACTATTTGTTCACTTTGTGAAAAATAACCAATACTTTTATTAATTAGAAATCTATCGATCGCTGTATTCTTGAACACAGCATTAGCTGAAGATGAAGTAAACAAAGCGGTATAAAGATTATATTTCAAACTTTCATTTTGAATTGAAGTAAAATTCAAATCGTTAGATGATATAAACAATGAGCCTAATTGATTGCTTGTAAAAATTGGTGTATTTGTTACAATATCAGTACCATTCAATGCGCCAATCCAAATATTATAATCCGGATTACCACCAATTGGAGCGACAACCAAAGCATATTGTTGATTTGTGTTTAATATTATAGGTGTATCAAATGTGAATGTTGTAGCCGCCGATGAATCTATACTTGTAGTCACCTCTGATGAATAAAGAGTTTTTGAACCATATGGCACTATTTTATTTGAAGGATACCCATTAACAGTTTCTCTTATCTGCAATTCAACCCCAAAAACCGAAGATTTACTTTGAAAAAATAGATCTACTTTTGTTAGAAAAACAGTGTCTACACCTGTAATACTAGGTTCATTTATAATGAAAGTTTGCGCAATAGGATTTGTCATTTACATTTAATTCCAATTTTATAATATTTATATTGCATAACCAGGTGGTAGATTACCATCACTATAATAATATGTCAGATCCGGATTACCCCAGCCAGTGTATATATTCTGAGGATTTGTATAATCAATTAGAACATTGCCACCACCACTCCAAGTTTCTGTAAAACCGCATACTTGTATAAATCCTTTAGAATCTATTGCTACAACAGAACGTCTATCTGCATTTGTTTGTATTGCTACCTTATCAACTGCTACACCGGCTGCACCTGGTACTGGCATTAATGAATTACGAATAATATCTGGAACCCATTGTTTTTGATATGGTTGTGGCGGGTCTGGATCGACAGGAGAAATAGGTGGTTGGGATATTGGTGGTTGAGATGTTGGTGGTTGAGGCGGTCTAACTGTTGGTGTAGAAGCAAATTTTTGTTTTTGCACTGAAAGAGCGGAGCAAAACATATTATAATTAGCTTGAGTCGTCACAGCATTTTCTCCTTGCGATAAATTTGCAATATCATTGATCTTAAATTCTAACTGACCACTTTTAAATGTATTTGGCGGTATCTTAAATATACCATAAGCATTTCCATAATTATCGCTAGTTATTTGACCTCCCCAATTATTTGTATGATAGTAAACACTGCCGTCATATGCAACATAAACATAAGAACCATCTGTTGCAATATCATTACCACCTATTGTTGCCCAAGATCCAACATATATAGAAAGATTTAGACAAACAGCACTTACATTAACATTATCAAAATACACATAAAGCTTTGTATTTGGTTTCATACCTTTAGCAACAAAATATACGTCGCGTGATTGCACAAAAGTTTGTAATGAAACATCACTAACATAATCACCGTTATTTGATGTTGTTTCAGCGGATTGCGATGTTATTGTTTTACCAAAAGATGTTAGTTTTTGTGTTGATTCTTGAGTAATTGTAGTTCTGATGGTATCAGATGATTGTGAACTAGTAGTCAAATTTGTTTGATTTGATATAGGCGGTTGTAATAAATCAGACCAATTGCCCCATTCTGTTCCAAATTTACTATTAATACCCGAACCAACAAAATTTGTATAACCATCAATACTACCATTAATTAATGGTCTTTGTAATAAATCAGGTGACGTAATACCAGGAGGATATAACGTAAGTACACCACGATAGCTATAGAAATTTCCTTCAACACAATTTCTATATTTAGAGGCAAAATTTTGGCTTTGATTGATATTATTTGCAGTATAAGGCAATAAAATTAAGTCGCCTGCGCGAACAGCTGTAGAAGAATCAGCATCAAATCTGCACTCGGCTGTTATTTGATTAAACACTGGTCTTGCTTCGGCGCTTGGTCTATCAATTGCAATATTATAAGAAGCATCGTTTGTATTACCAATTGAATGATCTTTAAATGGATCAACTAAAATACCATTTTTAAAACGATTTTGACCTGTGGCATCGCTACGAACAGTCAAAGAATTTGTGGCTTGTTCTAAAAGTGACAACGCTGTATAATATTCTAATTTTTCAACACGCTTCGAAATTTTATTGATATCAGCCATAGTATAGCGTTTTGTCTGAAATAATGTTATTTGAATTGAATAATCATATCTATTATAAGATCTAGCTTCAGTAGAAGTAAGTGAAGGATACGGTGGTACTTCAACAAAACCAATAGTCATTGTATTTGGTAGTTCAATTGGAGGTATCGGTTTTAATGAAGATTCTCCTTCTGTTACAACAATTTCTCCTCCTGTTGATAGAGAAATTCTGTCTTTTCTTGGTAGATAATATTGAACGATTGATTGATAATTTGAATCAGGAGATACCAAATATGCACCACCTGATCCATATGTTTGTAAAGTAAGAGTATTAGAAGGATTTATAGTTGCTGTAGCAATCGTAGCATTAGCAACTGCTGTATTGACGGCATATGGTCTAAAGTCAATACTATCTCTTAAATCAATAGATGTACCTATCGTTGAAGTATATTGCGGTATTTGATAAATTTGAATTGCCGACGTATTGGATGTATTAGCATCATCGATTGGATATGAAGCAGCTGTAAAAAATCCAACGCCTTGAGATGGTGATGCTACAAAATTGTCTACTGATACTAATAATGTTGAATTTGGTGCAATTGGTCTTATTGAAGAAATAAAAGAAAGACCATAATACGCATCTTGTTGTCCTGTTTTTAAACCAAATGAGTCTGTAATATTAATATTTGTATTTGCATATGTACCACCTGTTTCATCAATATAAACAGCATTTAACTTAATTACATCTGGAATACCAAGACACCACGGCCCTGTAACTCCACCTGCATTTGTATTTGCTTGAATTTTAATATATGTAGATTTATTTATTTGCTTAGCAATGGGAACTGTACTTGAGCGTAAAGTATCAAAATATACCGATGCTGTGAAGTCAGCATTACTTGCTTCACCTAAAGCGACATTTGCTATAATACTTGATGTAATATTAATTATTCTAGATGATGAAGCAAAATTAATTGGAACACCAGCTGGCCAAATTTTTTGGTGCGCGATATTAGTCGCCGAACCAGAAAATGCAGAATCAACCGTTAACGACGTATTACTAGCAATAGAAACGACGCGTTTGATTTGTGAATTTACGTAAATATAATCGCCGACAGAATAATCGGTTGCGAATGCAGTATTTGTGGCGGAAGCATTTATTACGGATACGCCGCTTATATTAACATTTGCAGTTTTATTTACACTATATCCATTTGCAGTTGGAATTACAATAAATGATGTTTCAGCTGCATTGGAAAGAGTACCAATTCCATAATTAAACGCTTCTGTACCGGTACCAACAACAGCAGGTATTGTAAGTGATAATGAACCACTTGCCGCTACAAAACTTGAATTTACTCTATTTCTATATACATATTGAGCTGTAGTTGAAAATCCTTCCGGTCTTATTGCATTTTGGCCGAATGGGTAAATCATTAATTCACTGCCAGATGCTTGTACTTTTGCAACATTTACGCTATTAAAATCTTTATCAAGAACAATATCTGCTACGGCCTGCAAGCCACTACTTGAATAAATTACACTACGCGCATCAGATATTTTTTGACCTGCTGACATTTGAATATTGAAAACATAAATTTCATACACAGCGTCGACGCCGGGGGTTCCAGATGCATAACTAACACCGCGAACATAAGCAGTACCAATTTTAGTGGCAGCTGAATAAGATGTTCCTAAGAATGTTTTTCCTGAAATGGCTGTTTTGACTACGCTGTGCAATTCGATTTGTGTAGCATTTTTATTATTGAAATCACCACAGAATTCATTTACATTCAAGTAATAACCAAATGTTGCTGTTACAATTTGATTATTGACTGTTGCGTAGTCAAGACCTTTTCTTAAGTCAGCTGTGTTATTGTTGATAAATTCAACTCTATAACCTTTTACGTAACCAATACCTGGAGAAGCAATGATGCTATTATATGTTGAATTTGCAATATTATTTGATATTTTATTTGCGCTGGTTAGAAGAAAAGGATTAACAATATAATCACCATTTGTTTCATATGTTCTGCGAGCTGTATCTTTAGCTAGCGCTGCATATTGTGGATCATTTTTAATTGAAATAGACATTCCATTTTTAAAATCACAGAGTGAAAAAAATGAAGTTGTATTTGATACTGTATTAGATACTCTTGTAACCAAAGTAGGAACAAGTTTTAGACGGTGCGCACCAGGAGCATCATAATTTGGAGAACCAGCAGCATTATCAAGGAGTGATGTATCATTTTCTGGTGTTATAATTTGTTCATCGGCTTCAAAACCAACAGATATATTGTCTGGCGTATTATTATATTTTGACACTACTAAAGTTTGAGGCTCGACTCTAATGAAAAAGCCTTTTTTGAAAATAACACCTTCCGTAGTAGTAAAACCATAACCTTGACCTGTAGAATTAGAAACAGTAGCAACAACAACATTACCAATATTGACATTTGCTGAAGTTTTAATTTGGATAACTTCACTATTAGCATATACATTTTGCTGAGAACCATTTGCAAATGTACTAGAATTCAGATATTTAATATAAAGAGTATTTAAATCCGGATCAGAAGATTCATAACCACCTATCGCGTTTACAACCGTTGCTTGTAATCCATTGGTATTAATGATAATTTTACCAATAAAATCTGATATGTTTGAAATAGCAGAGTTATTGGCGTAGTTGTCTTTAATTTTTACATAGTTATATGCACTATCAAAAGTGAATGCACAACCTTCAATAACTGATCCTTCTTTAAAGACATGTCGACCAAATTTATCAATCTGATCTTGCATAATAGTTTGCATTTGATTGAGTTCGCGTGCTTGAACAGCAGCTGCGGGTCTGTATAAAATACGATAAAAGTTTTTTGTTACATCGTAATCGTCAAAATACGGCTTACGTGAAAGATCTGTATCTAGTGCCATTCTGTCCTCTTAAAACTAAAATTTGAGTACTAATTTAAATTCTTCTTTTGTAGTAGAAGAACGAGTCACTGGTGCAAAACTCTCTGAATAAATTAATTTGCCTGAATCTCTAACCAAATCAGGATTTGTTATTAACAGATAATTATTACATATAGCTGAAGCAGAAGAACTGTTTCCAATAATAGCATTATACGTATTAGCTTGAAAATTGCTTACATCTGAAACATCATTAAGAATGAGAACAGGATAAACATTATTAATCGTAGCTGTTGATCCCGATCCATTATTTATGGTATGTGTATTACCAAAAGATAAACTTTGACTTATAGCTGTTAATTTTAAATAAGTTGAATTAGCAAAGGTACAAATACCATTTGCATTTGTAGTAGTATCGGTAATTGTTTGACCGATAGCAAATGAATTTGCAGGATTCATTGATGAAACTACTAAATCTTTTTCATAGGAAGATGAAATAACTCTACCTGTAGCTAAAGAAGTGTTTTGTTGAACATATTCATTATCAATGAAAGCGCCAGTGTTTGCTGTAAGAGTTATTCTTGCGGTTTGATTGAATCTATTGCCAAAATTTGCTGATGAGTCTTTTGTGCCATTTGCTGTATAGATGCTTGCTACAGTAGCATAGGCGTTTACAACACTATCATACATTATATCACCATTAGCAAATTGCCCGACAACATTGCTCATAAAATATACAGTATTACTTACAATAGAAGTTATAATACCAACTGATCCTGAATTTGATTCAGTTACGATTTCAGCCGTATTACCAACAGGAAAATATATTGTATTTGCAGTTATTACATTGGATGTAGAATTAGAATAATATCCGTGAATTGTATTGGAAATGTTAAATATTCCTTTAACATTTTTCAACTGAAGAAACGATGAATTACCATATACAACAACACCAGCAGCATTAGTTGTAGACTGTAAAACAACTTCACCTGGTGTCCATCCTAGTGTTGTTGAATAACTCGACGTATTGAGTGTAAAATTAGCGCGATCAAAATTAGTAAGTGTAACTCTAATATCTTTAAATTGTGGATTCTGGAGAATACCTACTTTTCTATAAGATCCATAAGGTAAAAATTCATAATTGTCATTTGATATAATATCAAATTTAGCATCAATACCTACATATCTACCGCCAAGTTCAGAAATAGCATCATAACCATGACCATATATTGGGGAAATTATTGCTCGAGCAGTAGCACCACCTACTAAACCTATACCAGTGTTTGAATATATTGCAATATTTGCTTGAGTGTAACCTGATCCTGGATTAATAATATCAACACCAATAATATTATAAACAGAATTTGTAGCAGTATTGACAATAGCAATTGCTGCAGCATTTGATCCATCGCCGGTTATTTTTATTGTTGGACCAATTTGATATTCTGTTTGATCATTTGGTAATGTTATTTTTGATGTAACAACAGCATTACCAGTAAAACCAAATGAGTCTTTAAAGAAAACCGGATAACCGAGTTTAAAATCTCCATTTGGACTTGGATTGTTAATTGTTACATTAGGATTAGTTTCTATCAATACAATTTGTGAAAGTTGTAAAGATGATTGGCCACTTACATAAAATTGAGTACTACCGCCATTATTGGCTGACCAAGTGCCCAATACATTTGATAGAATTGCAGTAGTTGAATTAGCATAAGCTACAATACCATTAGCACCTTGATTCACAAGACTTGAATCGGTCATATTAACTTTTTCACCAATAGTAAAAAATGTACTCGTCAGTGATGAATTAGTCAAAACAATTTTCACAGAATTTAAATTTGTATTAGAAATATACCCAGTAATATTATAATCTAAAACCGACGAAGGTTCTGCAACAACTGGCATTTTATAATGGGAATTTGCAGAACTTACATTCGCAATTAAATAAGTTACAGTTGAATTTCCGGTAGCGGTTCCACCTGTAGAATTAGTAATAGCTATATTTGATACAGGTACGTTTCCTAAAACAAAACCTGAACCAGTATTTGCAATTGTAAATGTAAGACTGCCGCCTGTTGTGTTTGTAGTGAATGTAACATTGGCATTGGTTGAACCAACTATAGGAGATTTAATTGTTATAATGTCAGTATTATTATAACCTAGAGCTGTCGCTCCACTCAAACTAATTGTGTTTAATACGCCAGTTGATGTAAAAGTATTTTTAAATGGTATATCGACCACAACAACTGTCGTATTCACGGTATTAATTACACGACGAATATTACTGGTTGTATTTGCACCTACTCGAATATATTCGTTATTTGAATAACCATTGGCACTATCATTCAATTGGGTACCTGAACCATAAACAAGTTGATTATCACAATACATTATAGCAGTTGCAGTTTGTCCTTGAAGTGTGTGCCCTACTTCATTATTAGCACCTTTTGTAAGTGTTATGCGTGATCCTGTTATTGAACTTTTAAGCGCCACTACTGTTGAATTAGCAAATTGAATATAATAAGAAGAACCCGATGAAAGACCAATATTTGCTACATTTCCTGTACTTCTTACATATGTAATTAAATCGTTGATTACAAACGAATTAGATACAGATGTTACATTTGCAACCAAATAAGTTACAGTTGAATTACCTGCTGCAGTACCACCGGTTGCATTAGTAATAGCTATATTTGATACGGGAATAGTTCCCACTAAATTAAAACCTGCGCCAGCGTTCGTAATTGTAAACGCTATATTACCGCCTGTTGAGTTTGTCGTAAAAGTGACGGTGGCGTTAGTTGTTACTGATTTAACTGTTATGATATCGTTATTGTTATATCCAAGAGCTGTTCCGCCGGACAAAGAAATATTGTCCAAACGAGTAAGATTGATAATATTATTTGAACCGCTACCTGTTCCGCCAGTTACAGCAGTATTTGCATTGAATGTTTGTGCAGTAGGTGCTGAAATTGTTATTGTTGGAGATACAAAATAACCAGATCCAACGTTGCTGATATTAATAGCAGTTATTTTACCTGTAGAATTAGCTTGTGCATTTGCAGTCCCACCAGTTCCTGTAGATCCATTGTTGGATATTGTTACAGTAGCATTTCCTGTATATCCGGAACCATTAATTGTGATAATTGCTAAATTACAAGCACCGGTATTACCTACGGATACTGTACCAGTTTTTAATGATCCGGATTGTGTTGTATCAACAATAGGATAATTATTAGAAAATTTTATTTGATCAAGATATTTTGTAACTTGGATTACACTCGAATTTGTTGCAACAACAGTACCAGTTACACCTGTATCTGATTGTGCCACGGGGGCATTAATATTAAAATATCCCTGCGGATAAAGATAACTAATAACATTGTAAGGTTGGGTTACAAGATAACCAGTTACTATAGTGCCGGCAATATTTGCAAGATCAAGTCGAGTATACAAAGTGAATGGTTCATCCACTAGAATACGTTTTGATACGCCATTAGATGAAGAAATTTGGCGTACTTGACCAGCACCAAACCCGGATTTTAAATATATCGACGAATTTGTGTAATAGTTATCAATCCCTGATGCATTTGCTGATAATTGAATAGCATATGCATTTGCCATACCACCAATATAACCATTTTCATAAACAAAATAGCCATTGCCTCCATTAGTAATTTTAATTACATCGATGGATCCAGCTGTCGTATTGCCTTGAACGGCCGTATTTGTTATAACTGGAATATAATTTGTTGTAGTGAATTTTGTATTTGATGCGGAATCAACGGTATACATATATTTCCAAAGATACCCATCACCAGTTTTAAACAATCCTGATGTCGTTGTAAGTGTTGGTTTAATATAAGAAGCAGCACCGTTATTATTATCAATACACTTATAAACTTCATATTTGTCTGTAACAACAAAAAATTGTTTGCTATAAAGATTTGAATCTGTTTGATCATAAACATCATAAACAGTATTTGATACCCAATCATAACGCGGTATCAAATTAATTACATCAGAATCAATTAAAAGCTTTCCATAAAGCATATCATTGTATATTGATTGTTCAACCTGAGCTACGGAATTATTAACAGTCAATATTGATGCATCATCATTTCCGCCAGAACTATTTGCCCACGGCTGTGATCTTGCTGCAAATATATAATAACCATTTCTATTATTACGAATATCAGTAATAAAACTGTTTGCTTGATTAATATAGTGATTAATTGTGAGTATTGCCATCAGTTCGCCCAGCTACCTTTTATACTATTTATTTTATGAATAAACACGAATTTCGATAATGTCACCAAGAGCAGCTGCCGAATTCAACATTACTGAAACTCCATTTGCTGCAGTAAATTCAGAATTTGATAATTTGATACCCTGAAATTCATGAATTTCCCCGGCCCCTGTTCTTGTTTCCGAAATATTTGCATTGGTTCCACCAATAGTGGTTGACAGCGCAATCGAGCTCGAATTTGCGAATGTAACATAGTAGTATGTATTACCCGTTAAATTATTAATTGCCGTATTACCAGCAGGAACGCTATAATAAATCGGATCATTCACATCAATGTAAGTGTTTGCATTCGTAACTGTTATTACATCGGCAGTATTATTTGCATACGACGTGTTCGCTATAATTTTGTAATTTCGGTAGACTTCTAAACTACCAACTGTATAACCAGCTGATGGAGTAAACGAAGTCTGTCCGCCTGAAGCGCTGAATATATCGTATTTTATTTTTACAAAAGTTTTCGATTCTGATTGTTCTGATGTTAGTTCATTCTTCAATCTGAAACGTCCAAAAAGAGCAACACCAGATGGATGAATTAAATCTTTTACTAAATTTTCATAAACGCCTAGCATTCTATTAACAAGTATTTCATAAGAAAAATTTTGATAATAATAGCTGTCTTGTATCATCATAATATCGCTTATAAAACTTTTATTATTTTTCCAATAACCATCACCAACACCATCGGTATCAACAACTGCAGATCCAGTAACAACAATTCCTTGATTATATGGTGTTGATAGAAAAACAGTATCTGTAGGTGTAAAACCAAATCCAGAATTTATAAGTTCAACAGCTGTTGCAACACCTTGTAAACTACCAACCGAAGATGTTACTATTGCATTATTGCCTTTGAAACCACCAAATCCATCAGATATTTTTTGACCAACTACATCAGGCTCAACTATATTAATATATGGGTTTGCTGAATATCCAACACCTGGATTGATTTTTGATAAAAATGCAATTGTACCTACTTCAATTGTTTTATATGATAAAGTATCAGCAATGACAGAACTCAAATTTGCAGTAGGTTTTTTAACAAATAGATAAGTCCACGAAGAACTATTTAAATTAAGACTCAATGAATCTATAATATAATCTATATTGATAGCTAAAACTTCTTTATTTGCAAGACCGCCAATTTGAAACGAAGCGCCACTTCCTCCGCCACCAGTAATATTATCAACGACAGCAGATGCTCCATTACTAGTTGTTATTGTGTCACCTGTGTAAAAATTTATACCACTACTAAAATTAATTAATTGCAAAAAAGAACTATTAGCAAAACTTATAGTGCCATTTGCCGTGGTATTAGAACTGATTACTTTTTCACCAATATTGAATGAACTAATAATATTAGATATATTAAGATTAATTGCAGTTGCAACCGTGACAACAGCATTGATGCTATAACCACTACCACCATTAACTAATGAAAAACTAACTTTGCCATTCTCATCACGCACCGAGGCAATTCTTGCTTTACCAGAAATACCGGTACCATAAACATCCACAATGTCCCCTTGATT
>Ga0209188_1001485_pt1 | contig 18745 bp, 12 predicted proteins | sample C_130625_EF_Meta_FD_187307 | JGI IMG/M metagenome (GOLD analysis project Ga0209188, IMG submission 187307) | Freshwater microbial communities from Lake Croche, Canada to study carbon cycling - C_130625_EF_MetaG (SPAdes) (version 2) | ecosystem: Environmental > Aquatic > Freshwater > Lake... | reverse complement strand
TCGTGAGCCTCCGCGCCATCGACAGGGCGATCGGTCTCTCCTGGAAGCACGGTCTCCCTCGGCCCGATCATCGGCTCTGGGACAGCCATCCGGTGATCAACTCAGAAATCCTCGGCCGGATCGACTCAGGCGCCATCGTCCCGCGCGGTGACGTGCGCCGTTTGGAGGGCGACATGGCAACGTTTGCCGATGGCGCCCGGGAACGTTTCGATGTCGTGATCTGCGCCACCGGCTACGTCCTCTCCCTGCCGTTCATCGATGCCACCCACCTCCATCCCGTCGATGGCGCCCCGCGCCTGTTCCTCCACGCGCTCCATCCCACGCGTGACGACATCGCCGTCTGCGGCCTGATCCAGCCCGACAGCGGTCAATGGGGCCTCACCGATCTCCAGGGGCAGCTCATCGCCCGGATGGCTCTGGCCGCGGAGCGCTCGCCCCGCGCTGCGGCGTTCCTCCATCGCAAGCGTGGCCAACCGGGCGATGGCATTCCCCGTCCCGCCGGCATCGACTACGTCGACAGCCCACGGCACCGCTTCGAGGTCGAGCACCACGCCTACCGTCAACGCCTCGAGACGCTCATCACCGCCACCGACCGGAGGCTCCGCCGCGACGGCGCTTTGCGGTCGGGGTTTTGATTGGCCTCTTGCCGGAGCGATCGCCATGGAGGGCGACGTTTGGCAGCGAGCGCGAGCCGCGTCACGGCTCGGTTTCAGCCCGACGGAAACGAGAGGGGGGCTTCGGGCGCCGCTGCCGGGGGAAGTGGCGGCAGCACCGGCACGGCCGTTGCCGGCGGGGCGGGGCGAGCCGGGAGCGCGGGCGCCGCGGGAGGTGGATTGCCGAAGAGTTCCTCGAGCCCCTCGAGCCCCCGTTCAAAACCGTCCTTGATGATCCCCTCGGCGGTGTTGTCGACGATCCTGGCGATGAGGCCGTCGATGGCGCCGGCATCGAATTGCGGCCGATCGGAAGTTCCCTTGAGCGGGATCACCAGCGGCGTCCGCAGGAGCTTCGCAAGCCGCGGCGCGCCCGCGACGAGGTCGCCACGGAAGCCGACCTCGACCACCATCGCGAGTGTCCCGTCGGCCCCCACGCTCCCGGCGGAGCGGAGCACGAGTTGCCCCATGTCCATCACGAGGCCGTCGTGCCACGCACGCCCCGCGGCGAGCCGGACGCGAACCGGCTCGGGGCGGACACGAAGGATGACCGCCTTGTCGCCGAACGCGAAGCGCGGATCGATGACCGCTTGGAGCTTCGCGACGAGATTCGCCAGCGGTACCATCAGCGGCCCCGGGGTCACCTCGAGATTCTCAAACACCATCTCCCCGGCGGCATCCCCGCCCCAGGGATCGGAGAGCGGCAGCCGGGCCCCTGCCACGTCGACACTCACGACCCCCTGGGTCCGCATCGAGCGGCCGACGATCGGGAACATCCAGTTCATCCACCGGTCGGCGAGCGGCCCGGCGAGCACCATCCGCTCGACGAGCCTCCCCTTCGGTATGACGAGCTCCCCGGGCCCAGGAAGGAGCTGCACCCACGGCGCGCCCCGCAGCCGACCGCCGCCGAAGCCGACATCGAACGGCCCGAGGGCCAACTGCCCCTCGAAGAGGCGCAGGGGCGTCTCCCCCGCCTCGAGCGCCATCCCCTCGAGCGTGCCTGTGGCCCAGGTGGTCGAGGTGTCGATCGAGAGGCTTCGCAGCCACGCGGCCGACTCGTTCCGCGCCGCGGGCTGGAGCGACACCGGCAGCGCTGCCCGGACGGGCCTCTCGGGATCGGCTTCGCGCACCCCGCCACGGACATTCGACAGCCAGTTCTCCGGGAGTGGCACTTCCGTCGTTGCCGGCTCGTCGCTTGCCGCGACCACCTCGGCTCCTCGTCCGCCCGGCGCGACGCCATCGAGAACGAGACGCACCAGCGGCTCCACCGGCGCCCGCAGGGCGAACGGCCGGGCCGCGCCACCGGCAAGATCGAGGCGGCCTCCCGTCCAGGGGAGGAGGAGCCGCGAGAGCATGCCCCAGTCGTAATTGAGCGTGCCGCCGACATCGAGGAGCGGGCGGGACGAGCAATCGTGCACCGTTCCCACGGCCGCCGCCGCCACCGTCGACGACTCGAGCACGAGGCGGTTGATGGCCACCGCATCCCCGACCGGGGCGCGGGTGAGCTCGACGAGGAAGCGGACCCGTGGCTCCGCCCACACCTCGCGCACCGCCGCTCCCATGGGATCGATCGGCGCCGTTGACCGCGGGTCGGCGGTGGTCGAGAGGGTGAGTTGGTTGCCGGTGGCATCGACGAGGAGATTGAGCCCCGCCGGCGTCTCCTGGAGATCGATCGTCCCCCACGCGCGCCCCGCTGCCGGCCAGCGCTCGACGGTCACCGGATCGACAATCCACGACGCCGTCCTTCCGATATCGCACTGCCACTGGACGCGGCCACGGCAGCGGCCCGGATCATCCCAGGGCCGCCGGGCCCCTCTTGCTGCCGGCCGGTCGGATGGCGGAGGGAGGATCGTCAGTCCACCGGTGCGGAGCGAGAGGCTCGCCGTCAGCACCTCGGCGGAGGAGATCTCGACCCTGCCGCTCGTCGCATCGATCGTGCCGGCCGCCGTGGCGACCAATCTCGGCTCGACGATCCGCCCACGGTCGATTTCGAGTTCCACGACCTCCGCGCCGGCGCGCGTCACCTGCCACAACTCGCCGTGGGCTGCAAGCGACGCCGAGGCCTCGACCGTGCCACCGAGACGCGTCGCCGGAAGGGCCGCATCCCCGAGGAGCGCCACGAGTCGCGCCTGCCAGCGGGCCAGATCCCCCTGCAGCGACCAATCGACCGAGATCCCCGTCGAGGTCGGCGCCGGCCGCAGCCATGTCCCGCCCCGCCGCGCCAGGCCGATCATGGACGGCAGGAGCGCGGGATCGACCAGCGCCCCGCCGGCCACGGTGACTTCGAGTCGGTCGCCGGCCGCGGCACATTCCGAGCGTGCGGTGTCGATGACCATCGTGCCGTCCGCCATCGATCCGGCTGCCGAGGCGTCGATCGTGATCTCCTCGTCGATCCAGTCGGGCCGACCGGCCACGAGCCACCGGAAGCCGGTCACGCTGCCGGTGAGCGAGGCGGTCGCCGCGCCGTTGGCCGGCGCGCGCTCGAGCGTGGCCCGGCCGCGCGTCGTCCCGGCGAGATCGACGCCGTTGAGATCGAGGATCTCCCCGGCGTCCGCGACGAGTCGGCCGAGGTCGGCGGTCCATTGGACATCGGACGATTCCGTCGTGCCGGACGCCGACACCTCGAAGGCCGACGTCGCCACCCGCGCTTCCTCCACCCGGAGCCGATCGCCGCGTCCGGCACCGCGCCGCGACCGCAGCCAACCGACGAACGGCTCCGGCCAGCGGAGTTGCCTCGTGCCCTGGGTCACCTCGAGATCCCTCGCGCCGATGCGGACCTCGAGGACGCGCTCCGTCCCTTCGGCCCGTCCTGCCGCGGCGATCTGCAGCTGTCCGCCGGCGACACGGACATCGGGACGGACGTGCAAACCACCGTTGACGCTCCGCGAAGCCGCGGCCAAATCGATGTCGACGGCGAGCGCGAAGTCGTCGCCGATGAGCATCTCGGCCCACTCCCAGGCAGTCCCCTGGGGCAGACCGATCCGCCCCGAGGCCTCCGCGCGGAACAGGGGCGACTCGATCCGACAGTCACGGAGCGTGACGGTCGCCCCGTCCATCGACACATCGAGGGGCGCTTCCCAACGATCGAGGGCCACCAGCCGCTCGAGCGTATCGGCGCGGCAGACGGCGAGCCGGGCGCCGTCGATGCGCCCGGCCACCCGCCATCCCTGGCCAGCGACCGGGCCAGAGGGGAGCTGAATGTCGAGACGGACGTCGGCCGTTCCCTCGAGCACCCGCGGAAGATCGAATCTCGTGGCAACGACCCGCGACAGGTCGAGCGGCACCCCGTTGCCCGCCACGGCGAGGGAGCGGGGCCCTGGGACGCCGGGGTCGCTTGGGGAGGAAATCGACCAGCCGCCGGCCCGCGCCAAGCTCGCAGTGGCGGCCGTGACGATCGTCGTCCGGTCGAGGCGCGACGGCGCAGGAGGATCCTTCAGCCCAGGCGGCGGCGCGGCGAAGGCCGCGGCGAGATCGCGCTTCGGCGTCCCGGTGTGCACCACGCGGCCGGCGAGCGTCCATCCCGCCAGCGTCGCCCCCGGCCGGAGACTGCCAGCCGCAATCAGCTCCGTGATCCGCCAGGCGTCGGCTCGTTCGCCGTCGACCAACTCAACCGAGGCGTCGACGACTTCGAGCTCGAGGGACGGGGTCGATTCGGCCCGTGAGGCCGCCGCGATCCACGGGGCGAGGATGTCCTCGAAGCCACTCCCGCCGCGCCGCACCTCGACCAGCGCCTCTCCTCCCACCAGCCGCACCGTCCCCAGATCACTGCGGTCGATGAGGAGTTGGAGGAGTCCGCGGTCGAGGATCATGCGCCGCGCGGCAGCCACCGGTCGGCCACCGCGATCGACGAGCATCACGTCGCGGTACTCGATCGCCCCGAGCCAATTCCAGGTGGCGGCCCGGCTCGAGATCCCGCCGTCGATGCCTGAGAGTGCCGCCCTCAGCGGCCAATCGCGCAGCGGCGTCCTCACCGCCGCGACCGGCGCGAACCAGACCGCGGCGCCGATCGCCGCCAAGACCACCGCCCAGCGGAGGGCCCGGCGGCCCCGCGGGCGCCCGTCAGCCTCATGCGCTCGGGTGTTTCGCGTCGCCATGCGGCGGAGTATAGGAGTGCCCCCCTGATTTCCCGTAGGTCAGCTTTCCCCTTCGATTGCCAGAAAATCCCCCAAGTCCTCCAAGTCCCGTGGCGTGTCGAGATCACGGAAGCTCTCCAGCTCCGGATCGACCGGGAGGAGCGTCCGTTCCGGGACGATCCGCGCCGCGCCGGTCGCAGCAAGGCGTTCGACGAGCGACCGGGGATCGCGCCGGCCTGCCGCGAGGTGGGCCTCGATCGCCGCCAAAACTTCTGGCCGGACCGCCGACACGAGCACCTGGAGATGGCCTCCGACCTCCGGCACCACCCACAGCGGCGTCCCCGGCCCGGTCATCAGCCCGTCGCGCAGCAGCGCAAGGATCCGCGGACTGACCAGCGGCACGTCGCACGACACGACAAACACCACCGCCGCCGCACCGCCGAGGGCCCGCAGCCCGTCGGCAATCCCCGCCAGTGGCCCAGTCCCAGGGGCGCTGTCGCGCGCCACCTCGACGGCGCTCGGCAGGGAAGGAAGCTCCTGCCCCGGTGCTGCCACGACGACGATCCTCGGCGCCACCCCCCCCACCCGTCGACAGACCCGCTCGAGGAGCGTCGCGCCGGCGAGCACGAGGCCGGCCTTCCCGCCGGGGGGCACGATCCCGGCGCTTGCCAATCGCGACGAACGTCCGCCGGCAAGCACGATCGCTGCTGTCGAGTTGATCATCGCCCCCACTCCATCCATCCGACATCCCCATCGATCAGGCCACGAAGGGGAGTCTATACTTCCCCCCGCGCGCAAAAGTCCCGGCGCACCAGAGTCCCGCCGACGATGCCGCCGGAGATCGACCCATGCCCACGCCGCTTTTCCGCGCCTTGGCCCTCCTCCTCACCGCCGTGGTGGCTTTGGCGACGGCCGCAGACATCCTCCGCGCCGAGGAGATCCCGGCGACAGCGAGCTTGCCGCCGATCTTCAACGGCCGCGATCTCACCGGCTGGACGCCCCCCGCCGAACCCCACTGGAAGGTCATCGACGGGATCCTCGTCGGCGAAAACGACGCCGAGAAGAAAGGCTCGATGCTCTACACCGAGAAGGCCTACGGCGACGTGATTCTCGAAGGGGAAATCCGCTTTGAGGGAGAGATCGACAGCGGATTCATGCTCCGCAAGCCGGAGTTGCAATTGCAGATCGGCGTCTCGCGCAGCTTGAAGCGCGACATGACTTGCTCGTTCTACGTCGGCAATTATCCCGAAGAGGCGCAGGCCAAGCGTGCAGGCGACCTGCTCAAGCCGGGGGATTGGAACCGGATCCGGATCCGAGCCAAAGGGGACACGTTCACCGTCTGGCTCAACGGCGAGCAAGTCTCGCAGTACACGTCGCCGAACTATCCAGAGCCTGCCCCGATCGGACTCCAGATCCACGGCGGGCTGACGATGAAGGTGGAGTTCCGCGACCTCCGCGCGCTGCCGCTTGAGTGAGTCGGACTGACCGGTACTCGAACTCAAGCGTCGCTTCGGGGTCGCCCGTGCCCCGTCGCCGGACGCTCACCTCGGCCATCCATGGCCTCGGCTCTCTCCGCGCCGCTATCGCTTTCGCCCTCCGGGCTGCGCTCACCGGCGAGGCCGGCTCTCGGAGCACGGGCGACCCCTCGCTGCAGAGCGTCAGGGTGAGCTGCTTGTTTTCCGGGTCCGGTCACGCTCCCACGAAGCGGGCGATGCGATCGAGGCCGCGTTCGAGCTTCTCTTCGCTCGAGGCGAAGCTCATCCGCACGTTCCCCTCGGCGCCGAAGGCACTCCCGGCCACGAGCGCGACATGCTCCTTCTCGAGCAGCGCCTCGCACCAGGCCGCGCTCGTCGTGATCCCGTTGGCCCCGCGGGCGAGGATCGGGCTGATGTCGAAGAAGGCATAGAAGGCGCCGCCGATGTCGGGGATGCGAACGCCCGGGATCGCCCGGAGCCGCGCGGCGACGAGATCGCGGCGAATCTGGAAGGCGGCGTTCATCGCGGCGACGCAGTCCTGCGGGCCGGTCAGGGCCGCAAGCGCCGCATGCTGGCTGACGCTGCAAGGGTTGCTCGTCTCCTGGCTCTGGAGATTGCCGATCGCCTTGGAGAGTGGCTCCGGGCAGATCGACCACCCGATCCGCCAGCCGGTCATCGAGTAGGTCTTGCTCACACCGGCGACGACGACGGTCCGGTCGGCGAGCCCGGGGCGGAGGGTGGGGAACGAGACGGCCTGCCGGCCGTCGAAGACGAGCTGGTCATAGATCTCGTCGGCCACAACCGAGAGATCGGCAGCGATCGCCACGTCGGCGAGGCTTCCCAGCTCCTCAGGCGAATAGACCACGCCGGTGGGATTGCTCGGCGAGCAGAGGAGGAGCATCCGCGTGGCCGGCGTGAGCGCGGCGCGAAGGGCCTCGGGGCGGAGCTTGAAATCATCCTCGAGCCGCGTCGGCAGCATCACCGGCTTGGCCCCGGTGAGCTTGATGAGCTCCGCATAGCTGACCCAGTACGGGGTGGGGACGATCACCTCATCCCCCTCGTCGAGGAGCGCCGTGAAGACATTGTGGAGCGAGTGCTTGGCGCCGTTGGAGACGACCACCTGCGCCGGCGTCACGGCAAGGCCACTGCGGCGGGTGTAGTCGGCGGCCACCGCCTTGCGGAGATCGGGAATGCCGGCCGCCGGCGTGTACTTCGTCTTCCCGGCACGGATCGCCGCCTCGGCGGCCCGGCAGATGTGCTCCGGGGTGGGGAAGTCGGGCTCGCCGACCGACAGATCGATGACGTCGACCCCCGCGGCGGCCAGCGCCTGGGCCCGCGCCGCCATCGCAAGCGTGGCGGAGGGCTCGAGCGCGTGCATCCGCGTGGCGAGGGCGAGAGGGGATCGGCGAGCGGAGGACGATGGCGAAGAGTGGGTCATGCGGGTGGAGAGGATGCGGGGGAGGAGCCGATGAAGGAAGGGAAACAGGGTGCGTTTTGCGTGCTGTCGGCGCGTCGTGCATGATACCACCGCGGTGACTGTTTCCCAGGAGCCGCGACGCTCCACCGACCCCAGGAATGCATCCAGCCATGGCAGTCCCTCACGGCCATTCGTCAAAGCGATCCGAATCCGATCCCACCGGCCGGACGCGCGGCCGCACGGGGCTGTGGCTCATCGGCGCCAAAGGGGGCGTGGCAACGACCGTGATCACCGGTCTGGCGGCCCTCACTCGCGGCGCGACCGAGCCGCACGGCCTGGTGACGGCGCTTTCGCCCTTCGCGCCGCTCGATCTGGTCGGCTTCGACGAGATCGTCATCGGCGGCCACGACATCCGCCCCGGCCACCTCGCCGACGAGGCGCGGCGGATGTGGGTCGAGAGTCGGGCGATCACCCCGGATGTGCTCGATGCCGCCGCTGACTCCTTCGCCGCCATCGAACAGCGGATCCGCCCGGGAACCGTCGTCGCCGCGGGGGACAAGATCCGCGAGTTGGCCGATCCCTCGGTCGCGAATGTCGTCGAGACCCCGCAGCAGGCGATCGATCGGATCCGCGCCGACATCGAAGCCTTCGCGGCCAACGAGAACCTCCGACACGTCGTCGTTGTCAACGTTGCCTCCACCGAGCCGCCCCCCTCCCGACCGATCCCCGAGCGGTGGAGCGAGGTGGCCGCGCTCCTTGGGGATGCTGCTGCCTGCCCCCTGCCGGCGAGCAGCTTGTACGCCGTGGCGGCCTTCGAGGCCGGCGCGTCGTTCGTTAACTTCACCCCGTCCACCGGCTCGACGCCGCCGGCCCTGTGCGAACTGGCCCTCGAGCACGGCCTGCCCCACGCGGGCTGCGACGGCAAGACCGGTGAGACGCTCCTGAAGAGCGTCCTCGCGCCGATGTTCGCGGCCCGCAACCTCGAGGTGATGAGCTGGGTGGGGCACAACATCTTCGGCAACATGGACGGCAAGGTGCTCGACGACCCGCGCAACAAGGCCGCCAAGGTGCGGAGCAAGGATCACCTCCTCGCCTCGATCCTCGGCTACCCCCCGCAGACCCACGTCTCGATCGAGTACATCCGTTCCTTGGGCGACTGGAAGACGGCCTGGGATCATGTCCACTTCCGTGGCTTCCTCGGCACGCCGATGACGTTCCAGTTCACCTGGCAGGGTTGCGATTCGATCCTCGCCGCGCCGCTCGTCATCGATCTGGTGCGTCTCACCGAGCGCGCTTGGCGTTGTGGTGAGCAGGGGATGCTCCGTGGCCTCGCGCCGTTCTTCAAGAGCCCTCTCGGTGTCGACGAGCAGGATTTCGCCAAGCAGTGCGCGATGCTCTATGCGTGGATCGAATCACTCGCGCAGAGTACTTCGAAACCGCGTCGCTGACACGCTCAGCGGAGTCCGCGACAACAGCGCTGCGATCGATGCGCGACGATCGATGATGACAGCCCGCGAAAAAAATCGTGACTTCTTCACGATTTTCTCTTGACAGTTTTCGACGCAATCCTTCACAACACTCTCAGTGATGCATACGAGGCGTCATTGTCGACCCGCCGATACGGGGTCCGACGAGACCATTCAATCGGATTCGTTTCCGGTACGTCGTCCGGTCCCTTCAACAGAGTGCCCGAGGGATCGGTCGAGGGTTTGAGTTCGGGTGCTCGACGCTAGGAGCCATCACCATGGCGAAGAAGAAGAAGAAGGCTGCCAAGAAGGTCGCCAAGAAGAAGGGCAAGAAGTAATTCCTTCCCGGCGACGATCCGCGACGCGGCCTTAGGCCGTGCGAGCGGGCACCGAGCCGGGAACCCTTCCTGACCAGACGAGAAAGGCCGGCCCGGGCCCTTGGGCGCCCGGGCCGGCCTGATTTTTGCGCTCGTCCCACTCTTTTCCGGTGCGGCCGCTTCCGTCCGGCCCGTTCTCAGGCCATAGTGGCCGGATGAACGACCTAGAACCACGCGGTGAGTATCTTCTCGTCGCCTGCCAGGCCGGCGCCGAGGATGTTGTCGCCGCCAGAATGACGCAGGCCCTGCCCGGATCGACCCGGGGCGCCTGGCGACGGGGGGTTGTCACCTTCCGCCTCCCTCCCGGCCTCGATCCGAGCCCCGCCGATCTCGATCGCGTCCGCGATTCCCTCATCGTCGCCCGCACGCTCTTCCGGTGCTACGGCCAGATCCGTTGGGACGATGACGCCGGAAGGCTCACGGCCCTCCGCGAGCGTCTCCCCGCCGCGCGCTTCGATGCTGTCCATCTTTATCCCCGCGATCTCCGGGCCCTCGCCGCGGCCGACGTCGTCGCCGACATGCCCCGGCTTGCCACGGCTGCGGGGCTCGCCGCGGCCTTCCCGGAGGCGACGCTCGGCATCGCCCGTCCGGGAGATCTCGTCCTCGACTGTCTCTCCGATGGCGACGATCGCTGGTGGATCGGCTGGCACAGGGCTCAGGCGCCGTCGACCTGCTGGCCCGGTGGCCTCCACCCGCGCCCCCTTCCCGGCGACAAGGTGTCGCGCGCATGGCTCAAGCTCGACGAGGCGATCGAGAGCTTCGGCGTCGAGTTCCGCGCCGGTCAGCACGCCTGCGAACTTGGCGCTTCCCCCGGAGGCGCCTGCCAGCGGCTCCTCGAGAGTGGCCTCGAAGTCGTCGGCATCGATCCGGCGCTCGTCGATCCGGTGGTCGCGGCGATCCCCGGCTTCACGCAATGGCGGATGCGGGCCAGGGACGTGCCGCTGCGCGACCTGCGCGGCTTCGAGTGGGTCGTCGCCGACATGAACATCGATCCGACAAGCACGCTCGAGGCGATCGGTCGCGTCGTCACCGCCACAGGCTCGCGGGCCGCTGGGATCATCGCCACCCTCAAGATTCCCGACTGGTCGCGGGCCGCGAGCCTCGATGCATGGCTCGGGCAATTCCGCTGCTGGGGATTCACGCCGCGGGCCCGGCAGCTCTCCACCGGCGGCCGCGAGGTGTGTGTCGTGGCGCTGCGCACGGGCGGGCATCGCTCCCGGCAAGGCAAAGCGGAGTCCGCCGGGGTCAGGCCGGCGCGCCCCGCCAGACGTCGGCCGGATCGGTGAGGCTCCCCGACACGAGGTGCACCATCCCGGCTGCAGTGTCGAGGACGAGCGCGCCATCGGCATCGATCCCGTGGCAGACACCGACGAGACGGTGGCCGTCGTCACGGTGCACCGTGACGACGGTGCCGACGAGGCTGCACAGCGGCCGATAGCGTTCCAAGAGCACCCCCGGATCGCGCGACGTCTCGCCGATCAGCGAGAACAGCCGGGGGACAAAGACGCCGAGGACTTGCGCGCGTGGCAGCGACCGGCCGGTGATGTCGGGGAGCGTGCCAACCCGGCCGCGCAGGCTCTCGGGCGCGTCGGCGGCAGATCCTGTGGTGTTCACGCCGACACCGAAGATCACCCGTCCGCCGGGGGCGGTCTCAACGAGGATGCCGGCCAGCTTCCGTCCGCCGGCAACGACATCGTTGGGCCAGCGGACCCGCGCCCCGACCGACGGCTCGAGAAGGGCGAGGCTCTCGGCCAGCGCCACGCCGCAGGCAAGCGACCACAGCGGCGTGACCCGCGCACGGTCGACTCCCCCCACCCGCGCCGCATCGACGACGAGGCTCATCGCCAGGCTCCCCGGCGCCTGCCACCATCCCGCTCCGCGCCGCCCCCGGCCGGCGGTCTGCCGGTCGGCGAGAACAGCCAGTGGCAATCCCACGCCCGGCTCGGCGGCCAAGCTGCGGGCCCGCTCCATCGTCGAGGTCACCTCGGCCAGGACTTCGACGGAGGCCAAGCCGGTGGCACGCTCCACCGCACCGCGATCCAACGGCTCGGCAGCGGCATCGCCGGCCGCGGCTCGGGGCCTTGGGGCATCAGGGCGGGGGAGCGACACGTGGGGTTCCTTGCGGTGGGCGCCGTGAAAGGGGCTTTGGGCCGTTCCCTCTTTACCCAGTTCTCCCCGGAAGCGGCAGTCCCCCCGAAGCCCCGGCGTCGGATCGGGGTACGACCTTGACCCTGCGGCGCACGGCGTGGTACCCCCCCGGGCTGTCGGCAGTCTTCCCTCCATCCCTTCAACATTTTTTTAGCCCGCAAGGGATCGATCCGTGCGCTTGAAGATCCGTGTCGCCGTGCGGAGCCTGACTGTGGCGCTGCTCTGCGCGCTCGGGCTCGGGCCGTCGGTCACCGACGGGCAGACGGTTTCGCTCCCCACGCCCCCTTCATCGCAGCTCGACCGGGTGATGCCGGTCCAGTATCTCGCCCCGCCGCCGACCCAATGGGATCCCTATTCACCCCAGGGGACACAGCTCCCCGCGGCCGCGCCGCAGGCCGGCAACTGGGCTCCTTCCGCACTCACCGGACAGCCGGGCTATCCGGGCTACTCGACGGCGGCGCCGTCGCTGGCCCCCCCGCAGGCACCTTATGGCGCGCCGCCGGGAGGCTCCCCGGCATCGGCCTTCTCGCCGCAGGCGATCATGGCCAGCCCGACGATGCAGCAGACGATGCGCGTCTTCCAGGGGGTGCGCGGGAGCTGGGCCTATCTTTACGGCAGCGGCGACGGCACGAGCGTCGGGGTCAACGAACTCGACACCACGGCCACGTTCGCAATCCCGTTCTTCCACAACTCGCAGGCCAATCTCAACCACGCGCCCCTCCTCATCACTCCGGGATTCGGCCTCCAGCTCTGGGATGGACCGCAGACCACGTCGACGATGCTCGCTGACCTCCCGCCGAGCACGTACGACGTCTTTATCGACGCGGCCTGGAATCCTCAGTTCACGCCGCTGTTCGGGGCCGAGCTCGGCATCCGCACCGGCGTCTACACCAACTGGGACGTGATGGTGTCCCAGAGCTGGCGCATCATGGGGCGCGCCGTCGGCACGCTCCAGCTGACGCCGACGATGCAGGGAAAGGCGGGGATCGTCTACCTCGACCGCAACCAGGTGAAGCTTCTCCCCGTCGTTGGCATGACCTGGGTGCCCAACGCCAACGCCCGCTACGACATCCTCTTTCCCACGCCGAAAGCGGCCTGGCGTTTCAGTGAGGTGGCCAACCGCTCGCTGTGGGGCTACGTGGCGGGAGAGTACGGCGGCGGCGCCTGGACCTTCCGCCGCTCCACCGGGCAGATCTCCCCCTTCGACTACAACGACATCCGCATCGTCCTCGGCGGCGAGCTTGTGCCGAAGACGCCGCAGGGCCTCACCGGCCATCTCGAGGTCGGGTATGTCTTCTACCGGCAGCTGTTCTTCGTCGACGGCCCCCCGCAGATCCAGGATCTCGACGACACCTGGATGATCCGCCTCGGCCTCGGCTACTGACGGGCCCCGCGCCCGGAGATCCCCACTTGCACCGTCACGTCTCCACACGGCTGTGCCTCGCCGCGCTCGTCATGCTCGTCATGCTCGTCATGCTCGTCATGCTTGTCATGCTTGTCATGGCAGCACCGACGTTCGCCGCCGACGACCCGCTTCCGATCCCGCCTCCGCTCCCGCCTCAGCTTGCGCTTCCGCTTCCGGCGACGATCGACGACGAGGCCGGCGGGATCGACGTCGCGGTGCCACTACCAGCGGTGGAGGAGTTCGTCCCCGGTCGGATCCGTCTGGCCGCGATCGGCGATCCCCAGGATCTCCAGGAGCCTCTCCTCCTCGACGACTTGGCACCGCCGGGGCAGCCGCGGCAGGAGTTTGAGCCGCCAGCGGGGCGGAAGCTTCCCCCTGGAGCGAAGCCGGGGATGCTCCAGCAGGCGATCTACACGATCACCGAACTCCCCAAGCTCACGAGCGACGGCCTCGGGCTGACGGTCCTCGAGAAATCGGTAACCCTCGGCCTGCCGGCGCCGACGGTCGATTCCCCGCTCCTCATCACGCCCGGCTTCAGCGGCACGATCATCGACGCCCCGGCCGGGGTCGATCTGCCCAGCGAGCTCTACGAGGGCTACATCCAGGCGCGCTGGCTGCGGAAGATCGGCAAGCGCTTCGGCGTCGATCTCGCCGTCGCCCCCGGCTGGTACAGCGACTTCCACAACGATTCCTCGCAGGCCTTGCGGATCACCGGCCACGGCTTCGGTGCCTGGGAGGCGACCGACAATCTCCGCGTCGTCGCCGGCCTGATCTACCTCGACCGCTACGACGTCAACATGCTCCCGGCCGGCGGCCTCGTCTGGACCCCGGCCGACGACAAGCGCTTCGAGCTCATCTTCCCGCGCCCGCGCCTCGCCTGGCGCTTCGCCGAGCACCCCCGCGCCGCCCACTGGAGCTACCTCGCGGCGGAGTTCGGCGGCAACCAATGGGCGATGCAGTCGGCGACCGGCGCCGACGAGGTGGTGGTGATCCGCGACTATCGTCTGATCGCCGGCTGGGAACGAAAGCCGGCCGATCTGGGGATCTCGTGGCGGCTCGAGACCGGCTACGTCTTCGGCCGCACCGTGCAGTACTACGACTCCGACGCCGCGACCGTCCACCCCGGCAATACCTTCATGGTCCGCGCCGGGGCGTGGTACTGACTTGATCGTGGGCACCCTCCTCCATGGCCTTTGCCCACTGGCGCGGCCACCGCATCCGGCGGTGAAGGCTTCATCGTGGACACCCACCTCCCTGGCCTCACCTGCAGCGCCCGATCGAGGTGACTAAGATGGCAGCATGCCCCCCACGCCGTTCCACCATGCTCCGCGCCTGAGCCGTCGCCATTTTTCCGGAGCTCTCTGTGCCGTCATCGTGCTGGCAATCGCCGGCGGCTGTACGAAGCCGCCCCCGCCGCGAACGCCGCGGGCGCCGACGAAGATCCGTGTCGCCGCCGCCACCGACCTCCGCTCCTGCCTCGACGCCCTCACCGACGCCTTCCAGGTCGAGCATCCCTCCTTCGATCTCCTCCCCACGTTCGGGGCTTCTGGTGCCCTGCTGACACAGCTCAAGAGTGGCCTCGAAACTGATCTCTACCTCTCTGCCGACATCGCCTATGCCCACGATCTCGCGGCGGCCGGCCTGGCCGCCGAGGCCGATGTCTTCGAGAGCGGCCAGGGGCGGATCGTCGTCTGGGTGCGCAACGAGTCGCCGATCGACGTCGTCAAGCTCGGCGGCGAGGCGCTCCTCGACACGTCGGTGCGCCGCGTCGCGATCGCCAATCCGGTCCACGCTCCGTATGGCCGGGCCGCTGTCGCGGCGCTCGAGCATCTCGGGCTCCACGATCGCCTCAAAGAAAAGCTCGCCATCGGCGAGAGCGCGGCGCAGGCGGCCCAGTATGTCGAGAGCGGGGCGGCGGAGGTGGGGATCCTGCCGATGGCGCTGGCGAAGGGGACAAGGCTCTCGGAGCGCGGCCGCTTCTGGGTTGTCCCGGCCGAGGCCCACCCGCCGATCCGCCATGGCGGCGCGATCCATGCCCGCGCGATCGACCGCGAAGCGACGGTGGCCTTCCGCGACTTTCTCCTCTCGCCGGCCGGTCGCGCGATCCTCGCCAGGTATGGATTTGAGTTCCCCGCGGTGCCGTGACCCTCAGGATCTCTCCCCTTGGACGTCACCGCCGCCTGGCTCACGTTCCGGCTCGCTGCCACGACGACGCTCCTCCTTGCCGCCGTCGGCCTGCCGCTGGCGTGGTGGCTCGCCGCCCCGCACGGCCGCGGCGCGGGCCTTCGCGGCTTCGTCGAGGCGGTCTGCACGCTGCCGCTCGTGCTCCCGCCGACGGTGGCCGGCTTCTTCCTCCTCGTCGCCACCGCCCCTCAGAGCGTCATTGGCCGTCTCTGGGCGCGGCTCACCGGGGGCACGCTCCCGTTCACGTTCAGCGGCATTCTCCTCGCCGCGGTGCTCATGAATCTCCCTTATGCGATCGGGCCGTTCACCGCGGCCTTTGCCGCGCTCGACCGCCGGTTCGTCGAGGCCTCCTGGTGCCTGGGGGAGTCGCGCGGCGCGACGATCCTCCGCGTCGTCCTCCCCGCCTGCTGGCCGGGAATCGTCACCGGCCTGGTGATGACGTTCGCCCATGTCGTCGGCGAGTTCGGCGTCGTGCTGATGGTCGGTGGCAATATCCCCGGCATCACCCGCACCCTCTCGGTAGCACTCTACGACGACGTCCAGGCGCTCAATCATGCCTCGGCGGCACGAACGGCCACGGTGCTCGTCGCCGTGGCGCTCGTGGCGCTGGTCATCGTGCAACGGCTCGCGCGGCGGCCGGTGGCCGAGGGAACGGGCCGATGAGCCAGTCTCGGCAGAGCCTCATTGCCGCCTTCACCATCCGCCATCGCTCCGGCACGACGGTCGACGGCTCCGTCGAGACAGGCGGTGGCGTGGTCGTTCTCTACGGCCCCTCGGGGTGCGGCAAGACGACGGTCCTGCGGGCGCTCGCCGGCCTCGACCGACCGACGACGGGGCGGATCGCGTTCGACGGCGAGCCGTGGTTCGACGCCGCGCAGGGCATCGACCTGCCGCCGCAGGCGCGCGATGTCGGGATGCTCGGCCAAGAGCTCGCCCTCTTTCCCTGGCTCGACGTCGCCGGAAACGTCGGCTACGCGCTGCGTCGCCTCCCCGCGGCGGAGCGTGCGAAGCGCGTCACCGAAGCCCTCCGCCGCTTCGATCTCGACAGCCTCGCGCGACGGATGCCGGCGACGCTCTCCGGCGGCCAGCAGCAGCGTGTGGCGCTGGCGCGGGCCCTCGTGCGCCGGCCCCGGCTCCTCCTCCTCGACGAACCGCTCTCGGCGCTCGACGCGCCGCTCCGCGCCCGCTTGAGACCGGGATTGCGGCGGTGGCTTGTCGAGACAGGGTTGCCGGTTGTCCTCGTCACCCACGACCACACCGAGGCCCTGGCGCTCGGCGACGGAATCGTCGTCATGGAGGAGGGGAGGGTGCTCCAGACCGGCACGGTCGCCGAGGTCTTCAGCCGTCCGGCCGATGCGCGCGTGGCGCGGATCGTCGGCACCGAGTCGATTCTCTGCGGCGAGGTGATCGCCGTCGAGGCGGGCCTGGTGACGGTCGATGTCAGCGGGGTACGGCTCACGGCCGTCGCGCTCCCCGACGGCAGCCGGCTCGTCCATGTCTGCCTCCGCGCCGAAGAGGTGGTCCTTCTGCGGCACGCCGACGGGGGCGTGAGCGCCCGCAACCGCTTCCCAGCCACGGTGCGGTTCGTGGTCCCCGAGGGGCCACTTGTCCGCGTCGGCCTCGATGCTGGCTTTGAGCTGACGGCGCTCGTCACGCGCGCTGCCGCCGAGGAGCTCGCGCTCCTTCCAGGTGAGCGCGTGCTGGCGGCCGTGAAGGTGCCGGCCGTCCATCTCGTGCCAAGGGAGGGCCTTCCGCCCCGCCCGGTCGCTGTTTCACCGCCGATCCCCCGGTGACTATCATGAACGTCTCAAGCGCCTTCCGGGTGGAGCCGTGCGCTCACCGTTGTCCGGTCTGTCCGTCGCCAGTGTCACCCCCGTCGCGAGTGCCTTCCATGCCATTGCGTACCTTCGCCGCGTGCCTCCTCGGCTCCCTCCTCATGCTCCCCGGCTTGGGGCTCCGCGTCAGCGCCGCCGCCGACCGCTGGGAGCAGCTTCCCGAGAAGCAGCCCGCCGGCGGCGCCGTCGAGGTGCCCGCGGTGAAGAAAGGGCTCGCCGACTGGATCTGGGGCCCGAGCGACGACGGTGACTACCGGCTCTCCAAGTCGTTTGCCGGCGGGGCCCAGAAGGGGATCGTCACCGCCACGGCCGACAATCGAATGACGCTCCTCCTCAACGGCAAAGAGATCGCCAAGGGCGAATCATGGGAAAACCCCGTGGCCGTCGACCTCACCAAAGATCTCAAGGCCGGCGACAACGAGCTGGTCGCCATCGTCGCCAACGAAGGGGGCCCGGCCGGATTCTCCTGCCGGATCGTCCTCACCGCCGCCGACGGCAGCGAGCGGGTGATCGCCACCGATGGCACCTGGAAGGGTGCCCCCGCCGGCAAGCCGACCGAGGCGGTCGCCGTCCGCGTCGTCGCCAAGGCGGGGGAAGGCCCGTGGAAGGACGCGCTGGCCGGCCAGGCCCGGTCTGCCGCGGCGCAGCCGTTCAATCTCCTCCCCGGCTTCCAGGTCGAGAAGCTCTTCACCGTGCCTCAAGACCTGCTCGGCTCGTGGGTCTGCCTCACGACCGATCCGAAGGGGCGGCTGATCGCCAGTGATCAAGGCGACAAGGGGCTCGTGCGGATCACGCCAGCGCCGCTCGACGGCTCGAAGCCGACGATCGTCGAGAAGATCCCGGTCGAGCTCTCCGGGGCCCAGGGGCTCCTGTGGGCGTTCGACGCCCTGTATGTCGTCTGCAACGGCGGCCCCGGCAGCGGCCTCTACCGGGCCACCGACACCAACGGCGACGACATCCTCGATCGTGTCGAGAAGCTCCGCACGTTCGAAGGGGGTGGGGAACATGGTCCCCATGCCATTCGCCTTTCGCCCGATGGCAAGAAGCTGTTCATCATCTGCGGCAACCACACCCTCCCGCCGTTCGCCGTGAAGAACATCACCGAGCCACAGACGCTCGGTGGCATCCGTCCCAACCAGCGCCGTGTCGAACTTCCCCCGGAGGCGTCGAGCCGGCTCCCCGCCAACTGGGACGAAGATCTCCTCATCACGCGTCTCTGGGATGCCGGGGGCCATGCCGTCGGGATCCTCGCGCCGGGGGGCTATGTCGTCAGCACCGATCCTGATGGCAAGGATTGGGAAATCTGGACCGGCGGCTACCGCAATCCCTACGACTTCGCCTTCAACGCCGACGGCGAGATGTTCGTCTACGACGCCGACATGGAGTGGGACTTCGGATCGCCGTGGTATCGACCGACGCGCGTCAACCATGCCACGAGCGGCAGCGAGCTCGGCTGGCGTTCCGGCGCCGGCAAGTGGTCGCCGTCGCTTCCCGACAGCCTCCCGGCGCTTGTCGACATCGGCCCCGGCTCGCCGGTCGGCGCCTCCTTCGGCTACGGCGCGAAGTTTCCCGCCAAGTATCAGAAGGCCTTCTTCATCTGCGACTGGACGTTCGGGACGATGTACGCGATCCACCTCACGCCCGACGGCTCGACCTACGTCGGCGAGAAGGAGGAGTTCGTGTCGCGGACGCCGCTCCCGCTCACCGACATGACG
>Ga0209188_1001484_pt1 | contig 18746 bp, 22 predicted proteins | sample C_130625_EF_Meta_FD_187307 | JGI IMG/M metagenome (GOLD analysis project Ga0209188, IMG submission 187307) | Freshwater microbial communities from Lake Croche, Canada to study carbon cycling - C_130625_EF_MetaG (SPAdes) (version 2) | ecosystem: Environmental > Aquatic > Freshwater > Lake... | reverse complement strand
GAACCCGACCGAGCAGCGGCTGCTGACCGGCACCACCGGCGGCGCCGCGGGCGGCGCCATCATCGGCGCGCTGGCCGGCCATGCCGGGGCGGGGGCGCTGATCGGCGCCGGCGCTGGCCTGGTCGGCGGCTTCGTCTACGACCAGGTGAAGAAGGAAGAATCGAAGGCCTATCAGGCCGGCTATGCCCAGGGGCAGCAGAGCCGCGGGAATTAGCCTGCTGCGAGACCTCCGTTCAGACGCAACTGTCTGAACGGGGGCGGCACCGTACGCCGCCGCGTCCTCGCCCTTCAGAGCGGGATGCGTCGCGCGAATGCGAACGCCTCATGCTCTAAGGTGACCGAGCCCCTGGGTGAGGTCGGCGATCAGATCCGCCGGCTCCTCCAGCCCGATATGAATGCGGCACATCGGCCCGCCGAAATCGCCCGAGCCGGCGGTGCGGGTGATAGTGCCGGTGGTCGGGATCGCCAGGCTTTCGAAGCCGCCCCAGCTGGCGCCGATGCCGAACAGCGCCAGATGGTCGATGAAGCGGCAGACATCGTCCAGCGTGTAGCGCGGCTGGAAGACCACGCCGAACAGGCTGCAGCCGCCGGTGAAGTCGCGCTTGAACAGGGCGTGCTGCGGATGGCTGGGCAGGCCGGGATGCAGCACTTGCTTGACCTCCGGCCGGGCTTCCAGCCAGCGCGCGACGGCAAGCCCGCTCTGCTCCTGCCGCTGCAGCCGGACCAGCATGGTCCGCACGCCGCGCAGCGCCAGCCAGACATCATCCGGCGAGGCGAATTGGCCGAGCTGGGAGCCGGTGCCGCGCACCACCAGCCAATCCGCCTCATTGTTGACCGTGACCGAGCCGAGCAGCACGTCGGAATGCCCGCCGACATACTTCGTCAGCGCCTGGATCGAGACATCGACACCGTGCTTGAAGGGCTGGAAGTGGTGGATGCCCCAGGTGTTGTCCATCAGCACCTTGGCGCCAGCGGCATGCGCGGCGCGGGCGATGGCCGGGATGTCCTGCACCTCGAAGGTGTGGCTGCCGGGGCTTTCGGTATAGACCACCTTGGTGTTCGGGCGCAGCAGCGCGCGCAGCCCGGCCTCGTCGATGCAGGGGTCGTAGAAGCTGGTCTCCACCCCCCAGCCCTGCAGCAGCCCGCCCGCGAGATTGCGCGCGGGGCCATAGACGTTGTCGGGCATCAGGCAGTGATCGCCGGATTTGAGATAGGCGAGCAGCGGCACCGCGACGGCGGCGAGCCCGGTGCCCACGATCAGCGCCCGCGTGCCGCCCTCGATCTCGGCGATCACGTCCTCAAAGGCGTAATGCGTCGGCCCGCCCTGGGTGCCGTAGGTCATGAACTGTTCGAAGCGATGCTTGGCGCCTTCGCGCCGCGCCGCGGTATCGGGGAACAGCACGGTGGAGCCGCGATGCACCGCCGGGTTCACGAAGCCATGCACATGGGTGCCCGCGCGGCCGGCATGGCTGAGCCGGGTGGCGACGTGGTGTTTCGGGTCCTTGGCCATCAGGCGGTCACCTTCGCGGTTTCGGGCCGGCCGGCCCATTCGGTCCAGGAGCCGTCATAGACGGCGGCATCGCCCAAGCCCGCACGCCGCAGGCCGAGGGCGAGGATGCAGGCGGTCACCCCGGTGCCGCAACTCGTCACCACCGGCCGCCCGGGGCTGACGCCGGCAGCGGCGAAGATGGCGCGCAGCGCGTCGGGGGATTTCAGCGTCGCGTCCGGGTTCAGCAGCACGTTGAAGGGCAGATTCGCCGCCCCCGGCATATGGCCGGAGGGCAGGCCCGGGCGCGGTTCCGGCGCGGTGCCATCAAAGCGGCCCTTGGCGCGGGCATCGAGGATCAGCGCCTCCCCCGAGCCAATGATTCGCTTCACATCGCCGATGCCGCGCAGCAGCCGGGCTTCGAAATCGGCGACGAAGGAGGCCGGCGCGGGGGCAATGGGCGCCCCCGCTGCGGTCGCGCGGCCCTCGGCCAGCCATTTCGGCAGTCCGCCATCCAGCACTGCCGCGGCGCCATGGCCGAACAGGCGCATCAGCCACCAGCCGCGCGCGGAGGATTGCAGCCCCTTCTGGTCGTAGAACACCACGCGGCTGCCATTGCCGACGCCCAGCGCGGCCATCTGCGCCTCGAACCGTGCCGCGGTCGGCGCCATGTGCGGCAGGCTGGCCTCCGGGTCCGCGACGGCGTCGATGTCGAAGTAGCGGGCGCCGGGGATATGCGCCTCGGCGAACTTCGCCTTGCCGTCGAAGGGCTCGTTCGGCAGGTATTTCGTCGCGTCGAAGACGACGAGGTCGGGCTTGCCGAGCTCCGCCGCCAGCCACGCCGTCGAGACCAGATCCTCCATCGCCCTCACTCCCCTGCCAGCACCAGATAGACCCGCCGGTTCTGCTTGCCCTTGTTTTCCAGCTTGGTCACCTCGACCCGGCCAATCTCGCCAGTGCGGCGCACATGCGTCCCCCCACAGGGTTGCAGATCCACCGGTGCCGCCGCCTCGCCGATGCGGACCAGGCGGATGCGCCCGGCGCCGCGCGGCGGTTGCACCGAGAGCGTGCGCACCAGGCCGGGATTGGCCTCCAGCTCCGCCTCGCTGATCCAGTGCTCGGTGATCGGATGGTCGGCGGCGATCAGCGCGTTCAGCGCCTCAGTCAGCGTCTCCTTGGCCGGTGGGGCGGCAAGGTCGAAATCGAGCCGCGAGCGTTCCGCGCCGATCTGCCCGCCGGTGACGCCGGCGCCGGGGATCAGGCTGCACAGCAGGTGCAGCGCCGTGTGCATCCGCATGTGCCGGTGGCGCGGGCCCCAATCCAGCACGGCCTCCACCACCGTGCCGGGGGCGGGCAGCGCGGCGCCTTCGGCCGGCAGGTGCAGCACGGCATCGGCCTCGCCCTTGATGGCCTTGAGGATCGGCGTCTCCCCGCCGGCCCAGCGCAGCAGACCGGCATCGCCGGGCTGGCCGCCGGCCTGGGCGTAGAAGGGCGTGCGGTCCAGCAGGATGCCTTCCGGCCCGGCGGCGAGGACGCGCGCCGCGGCCGCTTGCAGATAGGCATCGTCGCGGTAGAGCAATTCGGTGGTCATTCAGCGCCACTCCTCGCGCAGTCGCGCCCGGTGATGCCGCAGCCACATCAGGCAGAGCGCGGCGGTTGCATTGCGCAGCGTCTGCGCCTCGATCAGCGCGAAAGCGTCCTCGGCGGGCAGGATCAGCAGGCGGATATCCTCGCCCTCGGCGGCCAGCCCGTGGGTCGCTCCGGCGGCGGCCTCTGGCAGGTCGGCTTCGGCGACGTAAAGGGCGATGGTCTCGTCGCAGCCGCCCTGCATCAGCAGATAATCGCCGAGCGATTCCGTGCGGCCGAGGCTGAGGCCCGTTTCCTCCCGCACCTCGCGCCGGCCGGCGGCTTCCGGGTCCTCGCCGGGTTCGATCAGCCCGGCCGGGGCTTCGCGCAGGATGGGCGGCTGGCCGGCGGCCAGCGCGGGCAGGCGGAATTGTTCGATCAGCGCCACGCGGTCGCGGCGGGGATCATAGGGCAGCATCGCCACCGCCGGGCCGCGGCGCCAAAGTTCCCAGGTCAGCGGGGCGGAGCGGGTGCCGTCGAAGCGCGCATAGGTGAAGCGCACGCGCTGCACCGGAAAGCGGCCGTCCCAGACGACCTCATCGGCCTCGACCGCAAGGCCGGGATAGGGCGGGATGCGCGGCGCCTTGGCGGGTCTGGCCTTCATGCGGCCGCGAAGCTACCCCTCAGGCGGAGCCGCGTCCATGCACCCAAGCCCGCCTTTGTCGCCCGCGGCCGCGCGCCGGCGGGCCATTCTGCTGATCGTCGTGGCGGCGGCGCTGTTTTCCGTGGCCGGGGCCTGCGTGAAGGGCGTGCGGGACGGGCTGCCGCTGGCCGAGGTGGTGCTGGGGCGGAACCTGTTCGCCGTACCGGTGCTGCTATGGCTGGTGCGGCGCGATGGCGGGCTGGCGGCGCTGGCGACGCGGAACCCGGGCCTGCACCTGATCCGCATGACCACGGGGCTGATCGGCATGGCCGGCGCCTTTTACGGCTATGCCCGGCTGCCGCTGGCCAGCGTCACCGCGCTCGGCTTCACCATGCCGCTGTTCCTGACGCTGCTTTCGGTGCCGCTGCTGGGCGAAAGCGTGGGCCTGCGGCGTGGCGCGGCAGTGCTGACCGGCTTCGGCGGCGTGCTGCTGATGGCGCTGCCCGGCGGTGCGCTGGGCGGGGAGGGGCTGGCCATGCTGGCGGTGCTGGCCGGCGCGCTGGCCTGGGCGCTTTCCATGATCACCATCCGCCGGATGGGGGCGGCGGGGGAGAGCAACGCGACCATCGTGCTGTGGTTCGCGCTGGGCGCGACGCTGGTCTCGGCGCTGTTCTGCCTGCCCGTCTGGCAATGGCCGACGGGGCCGCAATGGGCGCTGCTGGTGGCCACCGGCAGCGTCTCGGCGCTGGCGCAGGTGATGATGACGGAGGCCTATCGGCGGGGCGAAGCGAGCCTGCTGGCGCCCTTCGAATATTCGGCCATCCTCTGGACCTCGCTGCTGGGCGGGGTGCTGTGGGGGGAGCTGCCGGATGGCTGGGGCCTGCTGGGCATCGCCGTGCTGATCGGCAGCGGGCTTTACATCTGGCACCGGGAAGTGACGCTGGGGCTGAAGCGCTAACCCGCCTCAGCCGCGCGCGGGCAGCAGCCGCGCCATGGCCAGGCAGCCGAGCGCCGGGCCGATCGCCAGCGCGGCGAAGGCGCCGCCCCAGCCGAATTGCCCCGCCAGCCAGGGCATCAGGTGGATCGCCGGCAGGGTCAGCGCGAAGCCGAGCGAGGTCTGCACCGTCAGCATGGTGCCGGCGAGGCCGGGATCGGCGGCCTCCGCGACGCTGGCCGAGAATTGCGCGGAATCGGCCACCGCCGCCGCTCCCCAGACCAGGCACAGCAGCATCACCACCCCGGGCGCCGCGCTGAACAGCGGCCCGGCCAGCAGGCAGCAGGTGCCGCTGATCGCCATGGCCCAGATGGTCAGCCGCGCCTTGCCGATGCGGTCCGCCAGCAGCCCGCCGCCGATGCAGCCCAGCGTGCCGGCCGCCATCACCGCGAAGGTCGCGGCGGCCGCATTCGCCGCGCTGCCCGCCGCCGCGAAGCTTGCCGCCAGATAGGCCCCGACCCAGGCCCACATGGCATAAAGCTCCCACATATGGCCGAGATAGCCGAGCGTCGCGAGCCGGGTGCCGCGGTTCTGGAACAGCCGTAGCGCAAGGCCGGGCCGGAAGGGCGGCGCCGGGCGATGCCCAGGGCCGAGCCGGGCGCACAGGATCAGCCCCGCGCCCAGCAGCGCGGCCACGGAGGCCGCCGCCACCACCCCGCGCCAGCCCATGCCGCCCAGCGCATTGACGAGATGCGGGGAAGCCGAGCCGAGCGTCAGCCCGCCGACCAGCAGGCCAACGACGATGCCGGCATCGCGCGGCCCCGCCCAGCCGGCCGCGAGCTTCATCCCCACCGGATAGACGCAGGCGAGCGCGAGGCCGGTCGCGCCGCGCAGCCAGAGCACGCCCGGATGGCCGACCGGCAGCAGCAGGATCAGCGCATTCGCCGCCGCGCCGAACAGCGCCGCCGCGGCGATCAGCCGGCGCGGATCGACCCGGTCGGGCAGGGCGAGCGCGGCGGAGCCGAGCGTACCAAGGACGAAGCCGAGTTGCACCGCGCCGGTCAACCAGGCGAGGAAGCCTGGCGGCAGCGTCGCCTCCCGCGCCATCGGCGGCCCCGCCGCGGTGCCGGAGAACCAGAGCGAGAGCGCCAGCACCTGCGCCAGTACGATCAGCGCGAGGTTCGCGGCCTTGCCTTGCCTCATGCCGTGCCGGTCCTTCCCCCGCCATGCTGCTTGCCGTGGCGCCGGCCGGCTGTCGAGCCGGCGCTTGCGGCCGGGCGGGGCGGCGGGCACATCCTGTGCCAAGGTCCGGCCGTTGCCGGGCGCAGCGAAAGGGCCCGCAAGAGATGACCGAGACCGCGCCGCACGTCGATCCCCTGGTCTGGGGCCAGGGTCCCCGCTGCTTCGAGATGTTCCTGGAGCCGACCTGCCCCTATTCCGTGCGCGCCTTCGGCAAGCTGGACGCGCTGCTGGCGGCCGGCGGCGCGGCGCGGATCACCGTGAAGCTCCGCCTGCAATCCCAGCCCTGGCACATGTATTCCGGCGTGATCGTGCGCGCGGTGCTCGCCGCTTCCACCCTGCCGGGCGGCAAGGAGAGCGCCCGGGCGGTGCTGGCCGCCGTCGGCGCGCACCGCGAGGAATTCGAGTTCGAGCAGCATTGCCGCGGCCCGAACATGGACGCGACGCCGCACCAGATCCTGGCGCGGATCGAGGCCTATAGCGGCCTCTCGCTGGCCGCCGCCTTCGCCCAGCCGGCGTTGCAGACGGCGGTGAAGTGGCACGCGAAATACGCGCGCCAGAACGGCATCCACGTCTCCCCCACCTTCATGGTGGATGGGCTGGTGCAGGCCGATCTCGGCAGCGGCGATCCGGTCGAGACCTGGCTGGCGCGGCTGCTGGGGTAGCTCAATACCCCAGGCGGCGATCGACTTCCTGCAGCAGCCCGCCGCCGGCTTCGAGGCTGCGGATATTGGCGGCGATTTCCGTCATCAGTTGGCGGATGGTCGGCCGCCGCGCGACGTGCGGCATGACCGTCACCTTCGGGTGCCGCCACAGCGGGTTTCCGGGCGGCAGCGGCTCCGGATACAGCGCATCCAGCGCGGCATGCGCCAGCTGCCCGCTATCGAGCGCGGCGATCAGCTCCGCCTCCACCACATGCCGGCCGCGGCCGAGATTGACCAGCATCGCCCCGCGCGGCAGCAGTCCGAAGGTGCGGGCGCCGAGGATGCCTTCCGTCTCCCGCGTCAGCGGCAGCAGGCAGACCAGGATATCGGTCTGGCGCAGGAAGGCATCGAGCTGCCCGGTCCCGTGGAAGATCGGCACCTCGGCCTGCGGGCGCGGATTGCGCACCCAGGCGGCGACCGGAAAGCCCAGGGATCGCAGCACCAGCGCCGGCGCCTTGGCCATCAGCCCGAAGCCGAGGAAGCCGATGCGCCGCTGTTCCGGGCGCAGGATCGGCTGGCGCAGCCATGCCTCGCGCGCCTGCGCCGCCTGATAGGTCGGCATCTCCCGGTGCAGCCGCAGCACGTGCATCAGGACGTATTCGGTCATCATGGGATCGCCGCCCGCCGGCTCGATCTTGCCGAGCGGCACGGCCGGCAACTTCGGATGGCCAATGAAGGATTCCACGCCGGCGGAGCGGCTGAACATCGCCTTCAGCTTCGGCAGCGCCGGGATGGCATCGAAATCCGGATGCATGAAGGCGAGGTAGTCGATCTCCGCGACATCGCCCGCCTCGGGGAAGATGCGGACCTCGCGCTCCGGCAGCAGCTCGGACGCCGCCTGGCGCCAGCCGGCGGCGGAGCCGACTTCGTCATTGTCGAGCCCGTAGATCAGCAGGGCCATGGCGGTCTCCTCCGTTTTGCGTGCGCGGCGGCGCTCAGCACTCCAGCACGATTTTGCCGAAATGGCCGTTGGCCTTCATGTGCGCCAGCGCCGCGGCGGCTTCGGCCAGGGGGAAGGTGCGGTCGATCGGCAGGCGCAGCGTGCCGTCCTCGATCTTCGACCACAGATCGGCCTTCATCACGCGGACAATCTCGCGCACTTCCTCGACCGAACGGGTGCGGAAGGTGACGCCGATATAGGCAATGCGGCGCAGCGCGTGCAGGTCGAAGTCGAACTCGCCCTTGAAGCCGCCGAGCCGGCCGACATTCACGATCCGCCCGAGGATGGCGCAACAGGCCAGATTGCCGTTGGCGACGCCGGCCGAGACCTGGTCGACGATCAGCTCGACGCCCTTGCCGCCGGTTGCTGCCAGCACCTTCTCCGGCCAATCCGCCTGCGTGGTGTCGATCGCGACGTCGCAGCCATACGCCTGCAGCTTCGCCCGCCGTTCCGCATTGGTGGAGGTGCCGAGCACGAGCCGCGCGCCCATCGCCTTGGCGATCTGCATGCCCATCAGCCCGACGCCGGAGCTGGCACCCTGGATCAGCACCGCCTCACCCGGCCGCATGCCGCCGGCCGTGATGACGGCATTGTGCATGGTCTGCAGCGCGATCGGCAGGGTCGCCGCCTGCGCCCAGCCCATGTTGCGGTCGGGTACCGGCGCGACGCGGCCCCAATCGGCCAGGGCGTATTCGGCATAGCCGCCGCCGCCGCTGGCCATCACCCGCATCCCCGGCGTGATGCTGCCCGGCACCTCGGCGCCGACTGCGACCACCTCGCCCGCGAACTCCATCCCGACGATGGTGCCGGCGCCGCCGACCCGACCGTGCGCGTGCCCGGCGGCAACGGCGAGGTCGGCGCGGTTCAGCCCGGCGGCGCGGACGCGGATCAGCACATCGGACGGGCCGGGCTTGGGCTCCGGCACATCCTGGACCTGCACGCCTGTGGCGGTGACAACAGCGGCCTTCATGGCATTCTCCTCTCGATGCGGTCCCGGCGGCTTACAGCCGCTTGCGGAACCATTGTCGTGCATGGCCGCGCGGCATTTCGTCCAGCCGGCCGAATTCCGCGTAGCCGTTGCGGCTCCAGAAGCCCGGGGCCTGGAAGCTGAAGGTATCGGTGTAGGCATCCGTGCAGCCGCGCGTCCGGGCGATGGCTTCCGCCCGGCGCAGCAGTTCCGAACCGATGCCCTGGCCGCGCTGGCTGCGCGCCAGCCAGAGCCAGTCGATGAACAGCCAGTGCCAGTAGGTCAGGCCGAGCAGCCCGCCCTGCACCTCCCCGGCCGCATCGCGGGCCAGGACGGTGATGGGTTCGCGGTCGTAGGGCCCGCCCATTTCCTGGTTGAAGGCGTGCAGCCCGCGCTGGATGGCGTTCACCGCCTCCATCTCCGGGTAGTCGTCCTCGCTGATGATCAGGTCTTCGCGCGGCATCGTGGCTAGCCGGGGAAGTGGCCCCAGGCGGCGACCGCGATGGTCACCAGCCCGAGGATCAGGTTGATCGTCACCAACTGGCGCATGCGCTCAATCGCCGCGCCGGCGGCGGGACGGTCTTCCTTGGCCAGCGCGGCCCGCAGCTCCTTCCACGGGCCGACGACGATGGTCAGGAAGAAGCCGGTCATGACCAGGCCCAGCATGTGCATGGCGTGAATATGCCAGGCGGAGCCGACAAAGCCGCCGTACCAGCCGAACAGCAGCAGGTACCCCGTCACCAGTGCGATCGGCATGGCATGCCAGACCAGACGGAGGAAGCGTGCGAAGGCCGCCGCATGCACCGCTTGCCGCTGCGGCGGGTCGAGCGTGGCCAGCGCCGGGCGCATGGCCAGAATGGCGAAGGCCATGCCGCCCACCCAAAGGACGGCCGCCAGCAGGTGCAGCACGTAGAACAGTTTGCCGAGCATGATCCGTCCCTGGTGTTCCATTTCCCCGGCGGGGCCGGGGGAGGAGGTTTAGCCTAGCCGCCCCGGGCGCGGCGGGCGATGGCCAGCGCCAGGGCGCGGGCTTCGTCGGCCGCCACGCTGCGCGGGGCCGTCTCGGTCACCGCCAGCCCGTCGAGGAAGCTGGCGGCAAAGGCGGTGCGGTTGCCGAAGCTTGGCTCCAGCACCGGCACCTTCCGGACGGCCAGCCCGGCCAGCACCGTCGCCTTCAGCCGCCCCGTTGCCGGGGCGCGGTTCAGCATCACCGCCACCTGCCGCCCTTCCCGTCGGGCGAGGTCGAGCGTCGCCTCGCTGGCCCAGAAATCGGCCGGGGAGGGCTGCATCGGCAGCAGCACCAGATCGGCACCGCGGATCGCCAGCCGGGCATCGGTTTCGGCGTGCGGGGGCGTGTCGATCACCACGAAATCATGCGCCCGGCGCAGCCGGTCCAGCTGCGCCATGCTGCGCCAGCCGGCCGGTGCTTCGAAGGTGAGCGCGGCGGCGCGGGGCTTGGCGGCGCGCGCCGTGTGCCAGCGCTTCAGCGTGCCCTGCGGGTCGGTATCGAGCAGCGCCACGCGATGCCCCAGCCCGGCGAGCGCCACGGCGAGGTTGGCGGCGACGGTGGATTTCCCCGCCCCGCCCTTCTGCTGCGCCACCGCCACGACGAAGCTCATGCCACCGTTGCCTTTTTGCCGGCTCCCCGCCGGCTTCCCCTTGCCGCATAGAAGCGGCGGGCGGGAAAGGCCAGCCCAACCTGCGCCGGGTTCCCAGCCGGCCGCGGCTGCGCTTTCATCCCGCCGCCCGCAGGAGAGCCCGCCGTGCCGCAGCCCCGCCCGACCCCTTGCCCACCGCCCGCCGCGCGGCCCGGCCCATGACGCCGCGGACTCTGGCCATCCGCAATGGCGGGGAGGCGGGCTTCCGCGCCTGGCAGGCGCTGTTCGCGGCGCGCGCCCCCTGGCTGCGCTGCGTGCAGTGGGACGATCCGGCCTTCGTGCCGGAGGACGCGGATTACGCGCTGCTGTGGGACCCGCCGGCCGGGGTCTTTCCGCGCATGACCAAGCTGCGGCTGATCTTCTCCTCCGGCGCCGGGGTGGATGGCATCCTCGCCTGCCCCGACCTGCCGGCGCATGTGCCCATCGTGCGCCAGGCGGTGCCCGGCGCGACGCAGCGCATGGGCGAGTTCTGCGCCTGGTCGGTGCTGACCCTGCTGAAGGAAGGCCGGCGCATGGCGATCGCCCAGGCCGAACGGCGCTGGGCGTATTTCGACCCGGAATTCGCCGCCACCGAACGCACCGTGGGCATCATGGGCCTGGGCGCCATGGGCACGCGCAGCGCCGAAATGCTGCGCGGCCTGGGCTTTTCGGTCATCGGCTGGTCGCGGACCCGCAAGGCGATCCCCGGCATAGAGAGCTTCGCCGGGCCGGCGGAACGGACCGCCTTCCTGGCGCGCTCGCATATCCTGGTCTGCCTGCTGCCCGCCACGCCGGAGACGCGGCGCATTGTCGATGCGACGCTGCTGGCTGCGCTGCCGCGCGGGGCGGGCTATGTCGGCCTGGGCCGCGGCATGCAGCAGGACCAGGACGCGATCCTGGCGGCGCTGGAGAGCGGGCAGCTTTCGGGCGCCGTGCTGGATGTGTTCGAACCGGAACCGCTGCCGCCCGAGCACCCTTTCTGGACGCATCCGCGGGTGACGGTGACGGCGCATCTGGCCAGCATCGCAACGCGCGAGGAGCGGGCCGATTTCATGCTGGAAACCCTGGCTGCCTTCGAGGCCGGGGCGCCCCTGCCGATGCGCTTCGACCCCGCCCGGGGCTACTGATCGCCGGCTTGCGCCGGGTGCGGGATGGGTGAAACATCCCGCGCAGAACCCCAAGGAGGCCGTCCATGAACGTCCAATCCTCCCCCGCCGCGCTGCGCGGCTGGTCGGCAGCCGAATGGCAGGTGCGCTGCGAGCTGGCCGCGCTGTACCGGCTTTGCGCCTATCACCGCTGGACCGACAGCATCTTCACCCATATCTCTGCCCGCGTGCCGGGGCCGGAGCACCACTTCCTGCTGAACCGCTTCGGCCAGATGCACCATGAGGTGCGCGCCTCCGACCTCGTGAAGATCGACATCGACGGCAACCCGGTGGAGGAAGCCGACCCCCGCGCCAGCGACCCCGATGCGCAGCTGGTGAACAAGGCCGGCTTCGTCATCCATTCGGCGGTGCATATGGCGCGGGAGGATGCGCATTTCGTCATCCACACCCATACGCCGGCCGGCATTGCGGTGTCCTCGCAGAAGCAGGGGCTGCTGCCGCTGAGCCAGCAGGCGCTGAAATACTACGGCCACCTCGCCTATCACGGGTATGAGGGCATCGCGCTGGATGAGGATGAGCGGGTGCGGCTGGTGGCCGATCTCGGCACCCATGACGCCATGCTGCTGCGCAATCACGGCATCCTGGTCTGCGGCGCGACGGCATCCTTCGCCTATGACGAGCTTTACGCGCTGGAGCGCGCCTGCGCGGCGCAGGTGGCGACGCTGGCCGGCGGGTGCGAGCTGATCCTGCCACCGCAGGCGGTGTGCGAGCGCACGGCAGCGCAGTTCCGCAGCCCGATGATCCGGAAAAGCTGCGACAAGCAATGGGAAGCGGCGCTGCGGCTGATCGAAGGCGGCACGGACTGGCGGAGCTAGGACACCCCCCGCCATGGCCATCACCCTGATCCGCCGCGCCGATGTCGCCATCGTCTGGGACGCCGCGCTCGGCCGGCATGAATACCTGGCGGAGGCCGATATCGCCTTCGAGGACGGCAAGCTGATCTTCGTCGGCCGCGACTATGCGGGGCCGGCAGCGACCACGCTTTCCGGCTCGGGCCTCATGGTCATGCCCGGCCTCGTGAACATCCACTCCCACCCATCATCGGAGCCCATGAACAAGGGCTTCACGGATGAGGTGGGCTCGCCGGGCTTCTACAACTCCTCGCTCTACGAATACCTGCCGATCTTCCGGGCGGACGCCGAGGCGATCCCGTCCTGCGTGCGCGTGGCGCTTTCGGAACTGCTGCTCTCCGGCGTCACCACGGTGGCCGATCTCTCCATGGCGCATCCGGGCTGGCTCGATCTGCTTGGCGAAAGCGGCATGCGCGTCTGCATCGCGCCGATGTTCCGCTCCGGCCGCTGGTACACCAAGAACGGCCATGTGGTGGAGTATGAGTGGAACGCGGCGGCTGGCGAGAAGGCGATGGCCGAGGCGCTGTCGCTGATCGAACGCGCCGAACAGCACGATAGCGGCCGGCTGTTCGGGATGGTGGTACCCGCCCAGATCGATACCTGCACGCCGGAGCTGCTGCGCGACAGCTTTGCCGAGGCCACGGCGCGCGGCGTCTCCTGGCAGGTGCACGCGGCGCAGGCGGTCAGCGAGTTCCACGAGATCACCCGCCGGCACGGCTTCACCCCGATCGGCTGGCTGCATGAGCTTGGCCTGCTGTCGGAGCGCAGCATCATCGGCCATGGCATCTTCCTCGACGATCACCCCTCCACCCCCTGGCACACCAAGCGCGATCTTGATCTGCTGGCGGAGACCGGGACCACCGTCGCGCATTGCCCGACCGTCTTCGCCCGGCGCGGCATCACGCTGAAGCATCTTGGCCGCTACAAGCGGGGCGGGGTGAATATGGGGATCGGCACCGATACCTATCCGCACAACATGCTCGATGAGATGCGGCTTGCCGCCTATCTCGCCCGCACCCAGGCGACCGATCCGCACAGCCTGACCACGACCGAGCTGTTCGAGGCGGCGACCACCGGCGGCGCCCGCGCCCTGGGGCGGGAGGATATCGGCCGGCTCGCCGCCGGCTGCCGCGCCGACCTGGTGCTGGTCGACATCACCCACCCGATGATGCGCCCGGCCCGCGACCCGCTGCGCAGCCTGATCTACGCCGCCGGCGATCGCGCCGTGCGCGCCGTTTATGTCGATGGGCAGCAGGTGGTCGAAGATGGCCGCGTGCTGACCATGGACTACCCCGCCGCCGCCGCCGCGCTGCACGAAGCCCAGGCCCGCGTCGCCGGCCGCGTGCCGCAATATGACTGGGCGCATCGCAGCGCCGACCAGTTATCCCCGCCCACCTTCACTTGGCGCTGAGGCCGCGCGCTGCGCGCTTTTGGGAAACCGGCGGTTTCCGCCCGGCGCGTGAGGGACCGAAAAGCCCATGCCCGCGGTCAGGGCATTTGCCCTTTGGGGTAATTTGAAGACATCACGAAAAATTCAACTCATTCGAGATTACGTTGTTGTGTTTTGAATACCCGATAAAAATACCCATACTCAGAGTGTTCACAAATGAATTGAGGAGAACTTCCATGAATTTGGGAACAATATTACTAATAATACTCATTCTTATGTTTGTTGGCGTCCTGCCGGCCTGGCCCCACAGCGCGAATTGGGGATATTTTCCAAGCGGGACTTTGGGAATAATTGTTTTCGTTCTACTGATACTGGTCCTGATGAAGCGCATCTGAATTCTTGGCGCTGCCGACGCCCACTGCGCCTTAGAGCATGCTGCGTTCACATGCGATCACGCAGCTCACTCTAGCATGTGTTGGATCGCGCGATTCAGCGCCTTCGGCGATTCCGCTTCAACGCATCGCGCTCTAGCAGCCTGGAGGGCCATCAAGTGAACCTTCGAAACATCGTGCGGACCCTGACGCTGGTGGCGACGCTCGCGGCCAGCGGACTTCAGATGGGATGCCATACGACCGCAGGTGCCGGCGAGGACATCGCCCGCAGCGGTGAGGCGATCCAGCGTTCCGCCACCCGGAACCTGCCCTGACCCACCTGGCTGCGGTGCCCGGCACCGCAGGCCCAGATCACCAGTACCACCAGGAGTTCAAGCCATGAACAAGGACCGCATGATCGGTGCCGCGAAGCAGGCCGCCGGCAAGGTCAAGGAAGTCGTCGGCAAGACCGTCGGCGATGCCAAGCTGGAAACCGAAGGGCATGTCGAACAGGTCGAGGGCAAGGTCCAGAACATCGTCGGTTCGGTGAAGGATGAGCTGACCGAACACGACAAGGCCTGAACCCACTCGCCGTCGCTGCGGGGCCGGCATTCGCGCCGCGCCCCGCTCCCTCTCGAAAGTCCACGTCCCCAGGAGTTCGCCATGTCCATCAACGCTGAAAGCATCGCCCACGAATTGCGGGACGATCTCGCTGCCTTGCGGCAAGACGTCGCCCGGCTCTCGGCCACCCTCGGCGGGGTGCTGCAAGCCCAGGCGAACGGTGCCGCGCATCAGGTCTCGGACGCCGTCGATCAGGCCCGGACCGCCTTCGCCGGCACAGCGGCCGAGGTGGGCGCGCGCGTCCAGGCGGCCAGTGGTGACATCGAAGCGGGCATCGAACGCAATCCGCTGCGCGCCGTGCTCGTCACCTTCGCCGTCGGCATGGCCTTGGGCATGTTGAGCCGGTCCCGACACTGACCCGCGCATGCTGCGTCGGATCTGTCGCCTCGCCCTTGCTGCCCGCGCGTGGCATCCGCGCGATGCCATGATCGGCATCGCCGGCGCCGGGGTGGTGGCGCTGCTGGCGCTGGTCAGCATCGGCTTCGGGACATTCGCGCTCTACGCGACCCTCGCCGCCGCCCAAGGGCCGGCAGTGGCGGCAATCCTGCTGGCCGGCCTCTATGCCGTGGCGGCTCTCGGGCTCGGCTTCGCGTTCTGGCGCCGGCAGGCGGGGGTGCGGCGCGCTGCAACCCCGGCGGCGCTGCCGCAGCAGGGGCCGGACGGGCTCGACGGGCTGTTGCGTGGTTTCGTCACCAGCGGTCTCGCGCCGCAGCACATGGCCCTCCTCGCGGCGATGCAGGGCGGGCCGGCGCCGTCATTGCGCCACCTCCTCCTCGCCGCCTTGCTGGGTGGCTTTCTCCTGGGCGGGAAGGGCGGGCGCCCCCCGGCGCCACGCCCATAGCGCCGCCCGCGATGCCCGAAGGTTTTCGATCCCCGCCCGCCGCGGAGCAATGCGATCCGCCGCCCCTGGACCGCTCCTCGGGCCCGGCCCGTTTCTGGCAAGCCGCCTCGGGCTATTGGCGCGGTCCCGGATCGGCCCCCGCTTGGGGCCTGACCGTCGTCCTGATCCTGTCCATCTGCGCCCAGATTCTCATCCAGTACCGGCTCAATCTCTGGAGCCATGATTTCTTCGATGCGCTGGAGCGGCGTGACGGCCGCATGTTACGGATCGAAGCCCAGCACTTCGTGCTATTCGCGGGCCTGAGCGTCTTGGTGGCCATCACCACGGTCTGGTCGCGCATGTCCTTGCAACGGGAATGGCGCGCCTGGTTGACGCGCCAACTCATCGCCCGGTGGTTCACCGGGGCGGCGGTGGCGCGGTTGCAATTCGGGCCTGGCGAGGATGCAAACCCGGAATACCGCCTCGCCGAGGATGTCCGCATCGCAACGGACGCCCCGGTCGCCCTGGTGGCTGGCCTGCTCTCGGCCAGCCTCGGGGCCGTGACCTTCATCGGCATCCTCTGGAATGTCGGCGGTGATCTGTCGATCCGGCTTGCTGCGAGCCTGCTGACGGTGCCGAAGTATCTCGTCATCGCGGTCGGGCTCTATGCGTTGCTGCTGACCCTGACGATGGCGCTGATCGCCCGGGGGATGATCCGGGTGATCGCGAGCAAGAATGCCGCCGAGGCCCAGTTCCGCGCGATCGGGTCCCGTTTGCAGCGCACCAGCGCGCAGCCGGTCGAACAGCAGGATGCCGGGCCGCTGCAGGGCCGGATGACCGCCGCCTTCGCCGCGGTCATCCTGGATTGGCGATTGCTCTGCTACCAGTGGATGCGCACCACCATGATCTCGCAGGGCAATGTGCTGGTGGCGCCGATCGTCGGCTGGCTGCTCTGCGCGCCCAAATACCTGACCGGGACGATGACGCTGGGGCAGGTCGCCCAGGCGGTATCCGCCTTTGTCCTGGTGCAGGCGGCGCTGAACTGGCTGGTGGATAATTATCCGGGGTTGGCGGACTGCCTCTCCTCGGTCAACCGCGTCGCCGCCCTGCTGCGCGCCTTCGACCGTAGGTGATCGCAGCCCGGTAGCTGGCCCCGCGCGAGTCGGCGACGCTCCGCGCGCCTCAGCCCCGCCGCTTCAGTGCGGCGAGCTCGGCCTTCAGCCGCTCATTCTCCTCGCGCAGGCTCTCCGTCTCGCCCGGCGGGCGGAAGGGCGAAAAGAGGCTCATGGCGCGTTCCAGCATCGCCATGTTCTGCTTGCCCATCTCCTCAAAGCTTGGGAACAGCCCGCCCACGGTCGTCTCCATCGTCCGCTTCATCTGCTCCTGCTGGCGGGAAAAGCCGGACATGGCGTGTTCAAGATAGCTCGGCAGCACGGTCTGCAAGCTGCCGCCGTAAAAGCCGATGAGCTGACGGAGGAAGCCTTCCGGCAGCAGGTTGCTGCCTTTCGATTCCTCCTCGACGATGATCTGGGTCAGGACGGAGCGGGTGATGTCCTCGCCCGATTTGGCGTCGTAGACCACGAAATCGCGGCCATTGCGAACCATCTGCGCGAGGTCTTCGAGGGTGACGTAGCTGCTGGATTCCGTGTTGTAGAGACGCCGGTTGGCGTATTTCTTCACCACCACCGGCTGGCTTTTCGGCTCGGTCGGGTTGTCGGCTCGCGCGGTCTCGGCCATGGCTGCTATTGCCCCTGCTGCGCCGGCTGGAGCCCCGGCTTGGCCAAGACTATGCTCATCCCCGCCGGTCGGTGGAAGCCGGTTTCTGCGGCGCATCATGCCGGAGGCGCGCGCATGTCGGAGGGGGAGGGGCCATGGCGGCCGCAGCCGGAGGGGGAGGCATCGCTCGATGCGCTCGCCGAAAGCTGGCTGGCGCTGTGGCGGGACGAGATTGCCGCGCTGGCGCAGGACCCGGCCGGGCTTGCCGTCTGGCAGGGGCTGCTCGCGCAGGGCACGGCGCATTGGGCGGCCTTCGTCGCACGGGCCGGCGGGGCCGCGCCTGATGCCGCCGCACCACCCGCCGCCGCGCCGGGGCCCGCGGCCGCTCCTCCTGCACCTTGTGCTCGCCCGGCTGCCGGGGCTGGCGGCGCTGACCCAGCCCCTCTCCTCGCCCGCATCGCGCAGTTGGAGCAGCGGCTGGCCGCTCTCGAAGCCGGGGCAGGAGAGGGCGCTGCACCTGCGGGCCGCCCTCGCCGCCGCCGGCGCGACGCCTGAAAGCTTCGCTGCTTCACTGGCGCGGGCGGAACGCCGGGCGGATGCGGTGCTGCTGGCAGGCATCAGCGCCTATCGGACGCACCCCTATCGCCGCGCGCTGGCGCCGCCGCCGGTGCTCTGGACGGAAGGCGATAGCCGCCTGCTGGATTTCGGCGGGCGCGGCCCGGTGCTGCTGGTCGTCCCCAGCCTGATCAACCGTGCCGAGGTGCTGGACCTGCTGCCCGAGGCCTCCTTCCTGCGCTGGCTGGCCGGGCAGGGGGTGCGGCCGCTGCTGCTGGACTGGGGCGCGCCGGGGCCGCTGGAACAGGGCTTTGGTTTGACCGACTACATCGCCGGGCGGCTGGAACGCGCGCTGGGCGCGGCGGTGGCGGCGGGCGGTGGGCCGCCCGTCGTGCTCGGCTATTGCATGGGCGGGTTGCTGGCCTTGGCGCTGACCCAGCGCCGACCGGCGGAGGTCGCGGGCCTCGCTTTGCTGGCGACGCCGTGGGATTTCCACGCCGCGGGCAGCGCCCGGCCGCAGGCCCTGGCCGCGCTGCTGCCGGCCCTGGCGCCGGTGCTGGCCGCCGGCAGCCTGCCGGTGGATGCGCTGCAGGCGCTGTTCGCGCTGCTCGATCCCTTCGCGGTGATCCGCAAATACCAGGCCTTCGCCGGGCTCGACCCCGCCAGCGCGGCGGCACGGCGCTTTGTCGCGCTGGAGGATTGGCTGAACGACGGCGTGCCGCTGGCCGCGCCGGTGGCGCGGGAATGCCTGGCCGGCTGGTATGGCGCCAATGCGCCGGCGCGGGGCGCCTGGCACGTGGCCGGCGCCCCGGTGCGCCCGGGCGCGATCACCTGCCCGGTGTTCCTGGCGATCCCGGCCCGCGACCGCATCGTTGCCCCCGCCAGCGCCCGGGCCCTGGCCGCCGCGCTGCCGGCGGCGCGGGTGCATGAAGCGGCGGCCGGGCATATCGGCATGGTCGCCGGCGGCGGGGCGGAGGCCGCGCTGTGGCGGCCGCTGGCGGGCTGGCTGGCCAGCCTTGCCTTGTTGCCAAGGGGGGCGGCGGGCGATACTGCGCCCCGCAGACCGCGCGTCCGGACCGCCGATCGCCCCGCGCCGCGCCAGCAAAGGGGAACCCAGACATGACAGGCATCGTCATCGCC
>Ga0209188_1001483_pt1 | contig 18747 bp, 15 predicted proteins | sample C_130625_EF_Meta_FD_187307 | JGI IMG/M metagenome (GOLD analysis project Ga0209188, IMG submission 187307) | Freshwater microbial communities from Lake Croche, Canada to study carbon cycling - C_130625_EF_MetaG (SPAdes) (version 2) | ecosystem: Environmental > Aquatic > Freshwater > Lake... | reverse complement strand
GGGCGGCTGGGCATAGGCGGCCCGGCGGCTGATGAAGCGCCCGCCCATCAGCCGGTTCAGCTTCACCATCGCCTCGGCATTCTTCAACAGGGCGGTTGCCGCGTTCAGCACCGGCGTGCCGCGCCCCGCCTCGTGGATGCCGGCATCGGCGACCAGCACCATGGCCACGCCGGCTGCCGGGATCACCACCTCCGCCCCACGCGTCGCGCAGGCGGCCGCGGCGCGGCGGAACTCCTCCAGGATCTTCGCCCGCTCCGGCCCCTCCCGGAAGGCGGCGTCGAGATCGACCAGCCGGTCCACCGTCATCCGCTCCACATGCGCGATGCGCCCGGCCAGCCCATACAGCGCGACATTGTCCATGATCCGGGCATGGTGCTTGTCGTTGGCGATGACCAGGCCGATGCTGGTGCCCATCTGGCAGGCGGTCAGCAAGGCCGTCTCGCACAGGCCAAAGACCGGGATGCCGGCCAGCTCCCGCGCCTGCCGCAGCCCGGGATCGGCGATATTGCCCAGCAGCACCGCATCGAAGCCGGCCGCATCCGCCGCCGCGACATTTTCCAGCACCTCGATCGTCTCGATGAACTCCAGGCTGCGATACTGGTCGCCGACGCCGCCGCGCCCGCCAATGCCGTGGATTTCTACGGTGGTGCCGGGGTCGGCGGCGGTATCGATCAGCCGGCGCAGCGCCGCGCTATAGGCCGGCCAGGCGTCGGGCCGCGTCAGGGACTGGTACCACAGGCGCATCCTCAGCCTCCGCCGCCCAACAATGCGCGCGCCTCGGTGATCACCCGCAGCGCCTCCGGGGTCAGGTCATAGGTGGCCAGCTCCGCCGGCATCGCCCAGGCCACCGCCGAGACATCATCGCCCGGGGTCGCTTCCCCGGCGATGTGCCGGGCGCAGTAATCGATGATGGTGTAGTGGTACTCCACCGCGCCGGCCGCATCGCGGGTGATGCCATCGATCACCGCAACCAGGGCCAGGGGCCCGACCTCGATGCCGGTCTCCTCCTGCAACTCCCGCCGTGCCGCGCATTCGGCGGTCTCGCCCAAATGCTGGGCGCCGCCGGGCAGGGACCAGGCGCCGCGCCGGGGCGGCTTGCCGCGCTGCACCAGCAAGACCCGGTCCCCGTCAAAGGCGATGACGCCGATGCCCACCCAGGGGCGCGTCGGGTAGTGCCGATCGGTCATCGGGCCGGCGCGGCGCCGGCCGGGGGTGCCGCCGGCTTGGCTTCCAGCTCTCCCAGGCGCGGCAGCATGGCCTTCTCCTTCCAGTCGCCGACCTGATACGCCCAGCCCTGCCAGCGCGCATCCAGCCGCTGCGCCGCCGCCCCGCCGGTCGCCGCAAGGCGCAGCCAAAGCCCGCTGCCATCGCGCGAAAGCCGGGCGGTGATGGCCAGATCATCGGCGAATTCAAACCGCGCGCTGCCCAGCGCTTCGCCGGTCGGGCGGCTGGCGGGCTTGACCTCGGTGAAGGTCAGAACTTCGAAGGCCCGGGCGATTTCATCCAGCGCGACCGGGTCGAGCGCCGCCGCCACCGGCGGGATCGGCGCCAGCTGACCATCCTTGGCGCCAAGGGTCAGCTCCGGCTCGCCCGCGCGTTGCACCAGAACCTGCCGCAGCGTGCTGGCCGGCAGGTTGGCGATGTCGCGGTCCACCCACAGATTGGCGTCGGTATCCGACAGGACGCGCCCTTCCGCCAGCCAGGATTGCGCCTCGTTCGGCCGGCGGATGAAGACCGCTTCCGGCAGGCCGCCCTGGGTCCGCATCCGCCGCCGCCCCAGGATGACCTCGGCGATGGCCGACCCTTGGCTATCGAGCAGGCGCAGCAGGACCGCCGTGGTTCCCGGCTGGGTCGGGTCTTCGACCCCAAGCCGGTCATACAGGGCGGGGTCGGCGGTCCTGGCCTCCACCAGGCGCAGTTCCGTCAGGCCGGTCAGCGTCTCCCGCACCCGGTCGCTGCGCGCGGGATACTCGGCCATCGCCGGCAGGACCCAAACTTCCCCCTGGCGGCGCAGCGCCAGCTTTGCCTCGCCGCGGCGGAATTCCACGCTGGCGACACGGTCCAGCCGCTGCGCGAGGCCGGGGAAGAGCAGGCCGCCCGGCTCCGGCGCCTCGCGCAGCGCGGTCGGTGTGGGCAGCCAGAGACCGGCCGCGAGCGCCGCGGCCCCGGCGCCGGACAGCCAGAGCAAGGCGCGGCGCGACATCATGCGCGGGCCGCCCGGCGCCGGCGGGCGCGCCAATAGGCAAGGCCCATGGCAAAAAGGGTCAGCGCCGCCGGCACGGCGACGATGTTCAGCAGGCGCAGGCGCGTCTCCAGCCGCTCGATATCCCGCCGGAGTTCCAGCTGCACGGCGCGCAACTGCTGGCGGGTGGCGAGGATTTCGGCCCGGGCGGTATCGATCTCGGCGCGTTGCGCCGGGGTGATGACGGTCTGCCCGCCGGCCGCACGGTCGCCCTGGCGCAGCTCGCGCAGCTTGCGCTCGGTGCTCTCCAGCTTTTCGGTCAGCTGCCGCTCGGTTTGCCGATAGGCGGCGTCGGCGCCGCGGCGCAGATCCTCGACCGAGGTAAAGGGACGCAGGGAGTCGCCGCGCGAGCGGAGCGAGATCAGCCCATCGGAGCCCGCCAGCGTCTCGGCCAGATTGCCGATGAAGGCGCCATTGCCGCTGATCGGCGTGGCGACCTGCTGGCCGAAGAAATCCTGCACCCGCACCCAGAAGCGGTCCTCCAGGATGTCGCTGTCATTGGCAATGACGATATTGGCCGCGCCCTCGGTCCGGTTGAGATGCGGGGGCCGCGCTTCGGGGGGTGTCTGCGCCTCAGCCAAAGGCGGTGGGCCATCGGGGAAGGCGGAGGCGAGCGGCCCGCGCAGCCGCGCTGCAAGAACGTGGGTTTCGCCATCCGGCTTGAACTCGCCCAGCAGCTTGGTGGGGTTTGGGTCCTGGCGGACGCGCGCCGCATCCACCCGCATGCTTTGCGGCGAAGCGGTGAGCAGTGGGACGAATTCCAGGCCACTGCCCGGCTTCAAGCGGACCTCTCCCGCCGAGGCGAGGGTGATCTGGTCGAGTTGCGCCAGCGCGACCTCGGCCTTGTTGAGGCTTTCGCCGGAGAGATTGAACCAGGCCGGGTAATCGACCGCCTGCACGCGGTCCTGCGGATTGGCCCGCACGCGCCACGCCCCGCGGAGATCGAGGACGACGCTGTCCTTCGGGGCCTCGATGCCCCAGGCCTCAAGGAGGCGTTCGAGCGAGGAGGCGGTATCGCGCGGCGGCTGGCCGCCCGGGCCCGGCCGTGCGGCCTGCGCCTCGCTGTGCGGGTCGACCAGCAGGATCAGCTTGCCGCCCCGCATCACGAACTGGTCGATCGCGTATTGCGTGCCGAGGGAGAGATTTTGCGGATGCGCGACGAGCAGCACCCGGATCTCCGGCGCGATCGCCGCGGTATCGAGCGGGATGTCCTTCACGCTGAAGAACTGCCGCAGCTGGGTCATCACCGCCGCAGGCTGGGCCAACTGGGGCTGGCGCATCATCATCGCGCGCGGATCGCCGTTCAGCGGTAGCGGCGAGAGCACGCCCAGCACCGGCCGGGCCGGGTTTGACAGCTCATAGACCAGGCGTGTCAGATCATATTCCAGGAAGCGTTCGCGATCCGGCTGGAGAAAGGCGATAATCCGCTCGTCATCCACCTGGTTGGTGCCGACCAGGCCGAAATAGACCTGCTCCCCCCCCTGGTCGAGCGGCACGCCCTGCAAGCCGTAGCCCATCGCCCGATCCTCGAGCGGTGAGAACGGCTCTGGATCGTAAAGCTCAAGCCGCAGCTTGCCTTTGGCCAGCGCAACGTATTCCTGCAGCAACTCCCGCACCCGGTCGTGATAGGCGCCAAAAAGCGGGATCTGTGCGCCGAGCCGGCGGGAATAGAACAGTCGCAGCGTGATCGGGTCCTGCAGTCCCGCCAGCGTTTGCCGGGTGCCCGCCGAGAGGCTGTAGAGTTTCTGTTGCGTGAGATCGAGGCGGGCCTGCGGCGCCAGGCGCGCGACGATCAGATTGGCCCCGATCGCCAGCGCGGCGGCGGCGAGCAAGGCGATGATCGTCTGCGACAGGCGGGATGCGCGCATGCCCTCAGGCCGCCCTGCGGTGTTCGAGCACGGCCGCATTGGCGAACAACGCGAAGCCGATGCAACTGGCGAAGTAGACGAGGTTCGGCAGGCTGATCAGGCCACGGGTAAAGTCCAGGAAGCGTTCGGTAACCGAGAGGCCGCGTGCGATCTCGGCCAGGGCCGGGAGGCGGTCGGAAAGGAACTCGGTCACGATCGGGCTGCCGGTCGCGGTCAGCAGGAAGCACAGGGAGACGGCGAGGACGAAGGCGATCACCTGGTTGCGGGTCAGCGCCGAAACCGCCGCACCGACCGCCAGATAGACGCCAGCGACCAGCAAGCAGCCGATATAGCCGGCCAGGATCACCCCGTTATCCGGCTCACCCAGGGCGTTGACCGTCAGCCAGAGTGGGAAGGTGAGGGCGAGGGCGATCGCGCAGAACATCCAGGCGGCGAGGAACTTACCAACCACCGCCTGCCAGGGCTCGATTGGCAGGGTGAACAGCAACTCGATTGTCCCGAGCCGCCGTTCCTCCGCCCAGAGCCGCATCGTCAAGGCCGGGACAAGAAACAGAAAGAGCCAGGGCACGAAGCCGAAGAAGGGTTGCAGATCCGCCTGCCCACGGTTGAAGAAATTACCGATGGTGAAGGTGAGGGTGCCGGCGAGGATCAGGAAGATCACGATGAAGACGCTGGCGACCGGCGTGGCGAAGTAGGCAGCCAATTCGCGCGCGGCGATGACAAGGGCAGCCCGCATCACGCCGCCCCTTGCCCGAGGGTCAGGTCCCGGAAGACCGTGTCGAGATCAGGCCCGCGCCCGGCGAGTGCCGCCGGGGTGGCGTCCGCCACGACCCGGCCCCGGGCGATGACGATGGCCCGGGTGCAGACGGCCGCCACTTCCTCGAGGATATGGGTCGAGATGATGATCGCCTTGTCGGGTGCCATGCGCCGGATCAGCCCGCGTACCTCATGCTTCTGGTTGGGATCGAGCCCATCGGTCGGCTCATCCAGGATCAGCACGGGGGGATCGTGCAGCAATGCCTGCGCCAGCCCGACCCGTCGCTTGAAGCCCTTCGACAGGGTCTCGATCGGCTGCAGGCGCACGCTATCCAGTTCGGTCATCGCCATCGACCGCGCGACCTTCTCGCGCAGCACCGCCCCGGTGAAGCCGCGGATCCGGCCGGTGAAGCTGAGAAAGCCGGTGACGGTCATGTCGGGGTAGGCCGGCGCGCCTTCCGGCAGGAAGCCGAGGGCGCTCTTGGCCGCGACTGGCTGGGCCTGGATATCGGCGCCGGCGATGCGCGCGGTGCCGGAGGTGGGCGGCAGGAAACCCGCCAGCATCCGCATGGTGGTCGATTTACCGGCACCATTCGGCCCGAGGAAGCCGAGCACTTCGCCATGCTCGACTGCGAAGGACACGTCGTCCACCGCCGTAAAGCCGGCGAAGCGCTTGGTCAGGCGCTCGATCTCGATCAGCGCGGTCAGGCGGGATGCTCCAGGTGACGTCGGGTTGGGGTTCGATGTACAAGGCCCCGGCCGGTTTGCAAGAGGGACCTATCCGGCACGCAGCGTCTGCATCGCCCCGCCACGATCGAAGAGATCGAGCAGCAGACGAACAGCCTTGCCACGCGGGCCGGTGAGCGTCGGGTCCTTCTCGAGCAGCAGCGAGGCGTCCCGGTTCGCCATGTGCAGCAGGCCGTCCTGGGCCTCGGCCTCGGCCAGCCCCAGGCGGAAGACTGGCAGGCCGGATTGCCGGGTCCCCAGCAGCTCGCCGGCGCCGCGCAGGCGGAAATCGGCATCGGCGATGACGAAGCCATCCTCCGTATCCTTCAGGATCAGCAGCCTTTCCCGCGCCACGCCTCCCAGCGCCTCGTCATAGAGCAGCATGCAATAGCTGGCCTCTTGTCCACGCCCGACCCGGCCGCGCAGCTGGTGCAGCTGGGACAAGCCGAAGCGGTCGGCGTGCTCCACCACCATCACCGTCGCCTCCGGCACGTCGACGCCGACCTCGATGACCGTGGTCGCCACCAGCACCTGGGTCGTGCCCTTGGCAAAGGCTTGCAGGGCCTGCTCCCGTGCCTCCGGGTCCAGCCGGCCATGGGCGAGGCCGACGCGGCCGGGAAAGTGTTGCGCCAATTCCGCAAAGCGGGTTTCGGCGGCGGCGATGTCCAGCATGTCGCTCTCGGCCACATGTGGGCAGACCCAATAGACCCGGGCGCCGCGGGCCACGGCGCGGCCAAGGGCGGCGACCACCTGATCGAATTGGCGCAGACCATGCAGCGTTGTGGTGATCGGCTGGCGTCCGGCCGGTTTGCCGACCAGCCGGCTGACCGCCATTTCACCCCATTGAGTCAGCAGCAGCGTGCGCGGAATGGGGGTGGCGGTCATCACCAGCATATCCGCCGCCTCCCCCTTCTCGGCCAGCAGCAAGCGCTGGGAAACGCCGAAGCGGTGCTGCTCATCGACGACTGCCAGGCCGAGATCGCGGAAAATCACGCCTTCCTGGAACAGCGCGTGGGTACCGACGACGATCTGCACCGCACCGCTAGCGAGGCCCGAGAGGACCCGCCGACGCTGCGTCCCTTTCACGCTGCCGGCCAGCAATTCCACTCGGACGCCGGCCGGCGTGCAGAGCCTGTCGAGCGTACGCAGATGCTGGCGGGCGAGCAATTCGGTCGGCGCCATCAGCGCGGCTTGGCATCCCGCTTCCACCGCGCGCAGCATGGCAAGGATCGCAACCAGCGTCTTGCCCGCACCGACATCACCCTGCAGCAGCCGGAGCATGCGGATCGGTGCCGTCAGATCCCCATCGATCTCGCGCACGGCCTGCGCCTGGGCGGGGGTGAGTTCGTGCCCGAAGGCCGCCAGCGCCGCCGCCCGAAGCCGCCCATCACCCACCAGCGCGCGACCCGGCCGCGTCCGTACTCGCCGCCGCACCAGGCCGAGTGCAAGCTGCCCGGCCAGCACCTCGTCATAGGCAAGCCGTGCCCGCGCCGTGTTGGGGGGCGGCGCTGTCGGCGCCTGCACCGCGGCCAGCGCCGCGGCGAAATCCGGCCACCCCTCGCGCCGCAGCAAGGCCGGGTCCAGCCATTCCGGCAAGGCGGGCAGCCGGGGTAGCGCTGCCGCCATGGCGCGTGACACCTGCGACAAGCGCAGGTCCTTCACCAACGGCCAGACCGGCTCCAGTTCCGGCAGCCCCTCGGCAAGGCTGGCCGAGAGCGGGTTGAGCAAGGTGAAGCCGCCCGGTTCGGCCTTGATCTTGCCGGCGAAGAGCCGGGTCTCGCCAACCGGCAGCTGCCGTCCCAGCCAATCCAGCCGACCGTTGAGATAACGGATCGTCAGCCGCTTGCCGCCGGCTTCCGCGCGCACCTCTACATAGGGCCGACCGAGGCGAGAGCGAGCCGCGCGCAGACCAATGATCACAGCCGGCAGGATGACATCGGTCTCGGGTACCGCGTCGGTGGGGCTCTCGATGCGCAGGCGGGCGGCGTAACGCTCAGGCAGATGGAACAGCAGGTCGATCAGGCGCTCGCCGCCCACGGCTTCCCGCAGACGTTTCGCGGTGACGGCGCCAATACCGGGCAGCCCGGCCAGCGGTGCTTGCAGCACCGCCAGCCGGCTCTCCTCGTTCGGCGGTGTTGCCGCGGGCTGGGCTGACAGGATTCCCATGTGCCCCTATATGGCAGTCTTGGACCCGACGGACACCATGCCAAGCGATCCCGAAATCGGTCACCGCTGCCGCCGTCTGCTGTTTCGTGCCCGCCATCGCGGCACGAAGGAGGCTGATCTGATGATCGGTGGCTTCGCCGAACGTCATCTGGCGACCATGACTGAGCCGGAACTCGATGCCTTCGAGGCGGTGCTCGACCTGCCCGATGTCGATCTGACGGAATGGCTGACCGGCCGTGAGCCGATCCCGGCGGATATCTGCTCTCCCATGCTGGAGCGCATGCGCGAGCAATGTGGCCAGGCTGGCGCCGGTATACCGAAGGATCTCCGTCTGCCGTGAGTGCCGGGCTGACCATCCATGGCGCGCCAGAGGGGTTCGATGCATTGCTGCTGGCCCGGCGCCGTGTCGAGACGGCGGTGCCGGTCCTCCATGTCTGCCGCGATGCGGAACGGCTGGCGCGCCTTGCCGATGCGCTTGGCTTCTTCGCGCCGGGGGTCGAAGTTCTCCGGTTCCCGGCTTGGGATTGTCTGCCCTATGACCGCGTCTCGCCGAACGCCGAAGTGGTGGCGGAGCGGGTCTCGACGCTGACCCGCCTGCTGGAGCCAGGCGCGAAGCCGCGCATCCTGCTGACGACCGTCAATGCCCTGGTCCAGAAGGTCCCGCCGCCCGAATCCTTCACCGGTGCGACGCTGGCCTTGGCGCGCGGCGGGCGGGTCAAGCCGGAGGCGCTGACGCTTTTCCTTGAGACGAACGGCTATGGCCGCACCGGGACGGTTATGGAACCGGGCGAATATGCCGTGCGCGGCGGCATCATCGACCTCTTTCCGGCCGGCGAGGCCGACCCCGTGCGGCTCGACCTGTTCGGCGATGAGATCGAGAGCCTGCGGCGCTTCGATACCGGCACCCAGCGGAGCGGCGCCGCGGTGGAAAGCCTGATCCTGAGGCCGGTCGGAGAGGTTTTCCTCGACCGCGAGAGCATCGCGCGCTTCCGCGCCGGCTATCGCGAATTATTCGGCAATGCCGCGGCCGATGACCCGCTCTATGCCTCGATCAGTGCCGGCCATCGGCATCCGGGCATGGAGCATTGGGCCGGGCTGTTTCATGCGAGCATGGCCACGCTGCTCGATTATCTGCCAGGCGTCTCGGTCAGTCTCGATCATCAGGCTGAGGATGCGCTGGACGTGCGTCTTGAGATGATCGAGGACCACTATCAGGCTCGCCGTGTGACCCATCGGCCTGAGGGGGAGGCGTCCTACCGGCCAGTGCCGCCGGGGCTGTTGTACCTGACCCGGGCGGCATGGGATGCGATGCTGGCGACCGGGCCGCTGTTCCGCTTCTCACCCTTCGCCCAGCCGGATGGGGTGGCCGGGATCGACGCCGGCGGCCGTCCGGGGCGGCTATTCACCGATGTGCGCGCCGCGGGCGGCAATGTCTTCGATGCCTATGCCGAACACGCCGCCGCTCTGCTGCGGCAGGGGCGGCGTGCAGTCCTCGCCGCATGGTCGCGCGGCGCCCGCGACAGGCTGGCGAATTTGCTGCGCGAACATCGGCTCGCGGCCGAGCCGATCGCGGATTTGCCGGCGCTCGCCGCCCTGCCGGCGGGGGTCGTCGGGCTCGCCGTTTTCGGCCTGGAGCGCGGCTTCCAGGCACCGGCGACGGCGACTGGGCTCGACTTTGGACTGGCGGTGGTCGGCGAGCAGGACCTGCTGGGAGAGCGGATCGCCCGCCCGCCGCGCCGGCGGCGGAGCGCGGCGCAGTTCATCGCCGATGCCACTGGCATCGCCCAGGGCGACCTGGTCGTACACGAGGAGCACGGCATCGGTCGCTATGACGGGCTGGAGACCATCACCGTCGGCGATGCGCCGCACGACTGCCTGAAGCTGATCTATGCGGGCGACGATAAGCTTTTTGTCCCGGTCGAGAATATCGAGGTGCTTTCCCGCTTCGGCTCCGAAGGCGAAGGGGTGGCGCTCGACAAGTTGGGGGGCGGCGCCTGGCAGAACCGGCGGGCCAAGGCGCGGCAGCGCATCCAGGACATGGCGGCGCAGCTGATCCGCATTGCGGCGGAGCGGCAGACGCGCTCCGGCGAGGTGGCGGTTCCGCCATCCGGCCCCTTCGACGAGTTCTGCGCCCGCTTTCCCTTCGCCGAGACGGAGGACCAGCAGCGGGCGATCGCCGATGTGCTGGAAGATCTCGCCAGCGGCCGTCCCATGGATCGGCTGATCTGCGGCGATGTCGGGTTCGGCAAGACAGAGGTCGCCCTGCGCGCCGCTTTCTCGGTGGCGATGTCGGGCGCCCAGGTCGCGATTGTGGTGCCAACCACCCTGCTCGCGCGCCAGCATTTTCGCAGCTTCACCGCACGCTTTGCCGGCTTCCCCTTGGCGATCGCCCAGCTTTCTCGGCTGGTGACAGCGAAGGACGCGAATGCGGTCCGCGCGGGCCTCGCCGATGGCAGTATCGGGATCGTCATCGGCACCCACGCGCTGCTCGCCAAGGCGATATCCTTTGCCGACCTCGGGCTCGTGATCGTCGATGAGGAGCAGCATTTCGGCGTTGCCCACAAGGAGCGGCTGAAAGCCCTGAAGAGCGACGTGCATGTGCTGACGCTGACCGCGACGCCCATTCCGCGCACCCTGCAACTGGCGCTGACTGGGGTCCGGGAGATGAGCGTGATCGCCACGCCCCCGGTGGATCGGCTGGCGGTCCGGACTTTCATCATGCCCTGGGACGGCGTTGTGCTGCGAGAGGCGATTCAGCGCGAGCGCTTCCGTGGCGGGCAGATTTTCTGTGTCGTCCCGCGGCTTGAGGACATGCCGAAGGTCGCCGAGCGGCTGCGCGAGATCGTCCCCGAAGCCCGGATCGCCGAGGCCCATGGCCAGCTTTCGCCGACTGCGCTTGAGCAGGTGATGACGGATTTTGGCGATGGTCGATTCGACATCCTGCTATCGACCAATATCGTCGAATCCGGGCTCGACATGCCGGCGGTGAATACCTTGCTCATCTATCGCGCCGACATGTTCGGGCTGGCGCAGCTTTATCAGCTGCGCGGCCGGGTCGGTCGCGGCAAGCAGCGCGGCTATGCCTACCTGACCTGGCCGCAAAACCACCGCCTTTCGCCCGCCGCCCAGAAGCGGCTGGAAGTGATGCAGACGCTCGATAACCTTGGGGCGGGCTTCACCCTGGCGAGCCACGATCTCGATATCCGCGGCGCCGGCAATCTGCTGGGCGACGAGCAGTCCGGCCACATCCGCGAGGTGGGTATCGAGCTTTACCAGCAGATGCTGGAGGAAGCGGTGGCTGATCTGAAGGCCGGGGAGGGCGGGAATCGGGCCAAAGCGGACCGCGCGCTCGCCTTCACGCCGAACATCAATCTCGGCCTGCCGGTGCTGATCCCCGAGGAGTATGTCCGCGACCTGCCGGTGCGCCTCGGTCTCTATCGTCGTATCGGCGCCTTGGCCGCCGAGGCGGAAGTTGAGGCCATGGCCGCCGAGCTGGTCGATCGCTTCGGCGCCTTGCCGGAGCCGGTCGAGAACCTGTTGCAGGTGGTTGCGATCAAGCTGCTGTGCCGCGCCGCGGGCGTCGAGAAGCTGGATGCCGGGCCGAAGGGGATCGTACTCGGCTTCTTCCGCAATCAGCCGCGCAACCCGGCTGGGATGGTGCAATGGGTGGCCGCCCAGAAGGGCCTGGTGCGGTTGCGTCCGGACCACAAGCTGGCGCTGCTGCGGGAGATGGAGTTGCCGCAGCGGGTCCGGGTGGCGAAGGAATTGCTGGGTGCGCTCGCGCGCGTGGCGGCCCAAGCCAAGGCAGCCTGAGGCCGTCCCAGCGGTGGCGGCGGCTTGCCTCTGCCGCCGCGATCCTGCATGCCGAAGGCATGGCTACAAGCCCCATCTCCCGCCGCCGTACCGACCTTGACCTGCTGCGGGTTGTCGCCTGCATCGGCATCGTGCTGGCCCATGCGCTGCTGATCTACGCCGCCGAGCCACGGTACCATGTGAAAAGCGCGGCGCCCTGGGCGCCGGCCACGATCCTCTATGAGATCTTCCGCGTCGCCATTTTGCCGCTGTTCTTCACCCTGGCCGGCTGGTCGGCGGTCGGGGCGCTGCGGCGACGCACGCCTGCTCGCTTCCTGCGAGAGCGGGTGCTGCGCGTCCTGCTGCCGCTCTTTGCCGGCATCCTGTTGCTTGGGCCGGTGATCAAGTGGATCGAGTTACAGCAGGGCCGTGACCTGCGGCTGGGTGGGTTCCGTCTGGTGACGCCGCCGGATTACGGCTTCGTCGCCTTCCTGGGCCGCTATCTGACCAGGATCGACACGATGACCTGGTCGCATCTCTGGTTCCTCGCCTATCTGTTCATCATCTCGGTGGTGACCCTGCCGGCACTGCGCTGGCTTGCCGCGCGCCCCCCGGTCGCTGAGGTCCCCGGCCGGCTGGCGGTGTACCTGCCGGCCGTGGGTTTTGCCGTCCTCATCGCCGGGACGGGCGGGTATTGGCCGTTCCTGCCCAATCTCGCGCAGGACTGGGCGAATATGCTCTGGTTCATCGCCTGCTTTGGCCTGGGCGCAATGCTCGCCGCCTGGCCTGGGTATGAGACGCGATTGCGCGCGGAGGCCTGGGGGCTGCTCGCGCTCGGGCTGGTGGGCTTTATCGTCGAGCTATGGCTTGGTCCCTCGACGCTCGGCCGTATCGCGGTGGGTCTTTGCGCCTGGGGGTGGATCGGCGGAGGGCTTGGGATTGCCGGCCGCTATCCGCCACCCCCCTCGCGCCTGCTGGACTGGCTCGGGGAGGCGACGATGCCCGTCTATGTCCTGCATCATATTCCCGTGCTCCTACTCGGCGTCTGGCTGCTCGCCTTTGGCTGGGGACCGGTTTCGACCATTCTTGGCGTCTGGCTCGGGGCGACCGCGATCACCTTGCTGGTCTATCGGTTCTGCGTCCGGCCCTTCGCGGGTCCGCGTCTGCTGGTCGGCATGCCGCCGGCTTCCCCCGGCGCGCGGCCGGGGTAAGCTGCGGGTAGGGGAGGGGCGGATTGGACAAGTTCGTCGCGCTGACCATTTTCGTGCGTGTGGTCGAGCATGGCGGCTTCACGGCTGCGGCGAAAAAGCTCGGGCTATCGGCCTCTGCCGTCACCAAGAGCATCGCGCGGCTTGAAGATGAGCTTGGCACCCAGCTGTTCAATCGGACCACGCGGCGCTTGCGGACCACCGATTACGGTCAGGAATTCTATGAGCGGTGCCTTGCCATCCTCGCCGATCTCGAGGATGCGGAAACGCGGCTCAAGGCCGGGAGCGCGGTCTCTCGCGGGCGGGTGCGCGCCGTCGTGCCCATCTCGTTCGGCCGGGTCACGCTGGTGCCGGAACTTCCGCGCTTCTTTGCCCAGTACCCGGAGGTGACACTCGACCTCTCCTTCAGCGACACGGCGGTGGATCTGATCGCGGAGGGCTACGATATCGCCGTGCGCACCGGGCGCTTCAACGATAGCCGGCTGACCACCCGCCTGTTGACGCGCGGCCCGCAGATCACCTTCGCCTCCCCGGCCTATCTCGCCCGGCATGGCGAGCCGAGCACGCCCGAGGAATTGCGCCAGCACAATTGCATTGTGGGCCGCTTCGGCCCGGATTGGTCCTTTCGCGGCAAGGACGGCAACCCGTTCACGGTCCGGGTCGGCGGGACCTTGGTCATCAACAGCGGCGATGCGCTGCGCGAAGCGGCTATTGCCGGTATCGGCATCGGCCAGGGAACCTGGTGGCTCGTGCGCAAGGAGCTGGAGAGCGGCACCCTGCGCTCCCTGCTGCCGGAATGGATCGAGGAGGGTAACGCGGTCTCCGTCCTCTACCCGCCGCAGCGCCACCTGCCAGCCAAGTTACGGGCCTTCATCGATTTCTTGGTGCAAATCACGCGCAGCGGCTGAAGCGCCACCGCGCGCATGCGGATCAGCGCCAGGGAATCGGCACGGTCGGCGGCGGTGCGACCTCAAAGGTATTCAGCTGCAACGCGAGCAGCGTGTAGTAGCCAACGAGACCGGTCAGCTCGACAGTGCCCTTCTCTCCCAGCAAAGCCACAGCTTCGGCATAGACCGCATCCGGCACATGCCCCTCCTTCAGCAGGGTACGGACAAAGCGGAAGACAGTCGCATCGGCAGGGGCGTCGAAGGGCGGGCTGTCGCTGCCGGTGCCGATCGCCTGGATGACAGCGTCTGGTACGCCCTGCTTCGCAGCAATCGGCGCATGGGCGAACCACTCGTAATCGGCCCGCCAATGCCGGCCGACGCAGAGGATCGCGAGTTCCCGCAGCCGCATCGGCACGCTGCAGTCATAGCGGATGAAAACGCCTAGCTGCTCAACCCGGCCGCAGAGCTCTGGGCTGGCAAGCAGGGCTGTGAAGGGGCCGCCGACCCCGCCGCGGGCGCCGCCGGCAATCCGGTCGTAGACGGCCCTCTGCGCCGGGTCGAGCGCTGCCGGATCGATTGGCTTGAGGCGTGCCATCGCGTTCTCCTCCCTTTAGCGGGATGCGTTGAGGCGGAATCGCCAAAAACGCTGAATCCCGCGACCAAACAAAAGTTAGAGCGTGAAGCGTGAGCGAATGCGAACGCACCATGCTCTGAGGTAAAAAAAAGGCGGGACCCGTAAGGTCCCGCCTGCATGCTAACAGCGCCGTCTCAGCCGAGCTATTCGGCGGCCATCAGCTTCGGTTCAGCGAAAGCCGGCATGATATGCTGGGCGAAGGCGCGCAGCGTCGCCGCGCTGCCCTGCGGGTCGGCCATCAAGATGAAGCCGGCGCCCACCGCTTCCAGCGTCCGCAGCCGGGCAATGATCTCGGCGGGGGTGCCGAGCAGCGGGGCATCGTCTTCCTCGATAGACTTCGGCCGCTCGCCCTTGGCCAGGTCGCCGATTACGCCGACCACGCGCTTGCGCGTCTCGATCGCCGCCTTGCGCTCGGCCTCGTCGAAGAACATCTGCAGGGCGCGGGTCACGCCGACCATCGCCGGGTTGAAGGCGCGGCCGGTCTTCTCGCATTCCTCGCGGAAGATGGCGATGCGCTCACCCACCTGCTTCACGCTGGCAAGCTGGTCGATCAGAATGCAGTAACCCTCGCGCGCGGCCCGGCGGATGGAGCCTTCGCTGCCGGCGGCCATCCACAGCGGCGGGTGCGGGCGGGTCAGCGGCTCCGGCTCCACCACCACGTTCTCGAGGTGCCAGCGCTTGCCGTGGTGGCTCCAGCGACCTTCGGCGGTCCAGGCCTTGCGGATGATCTCCATCGCCTCGTCAAAGATCTCGGAATTCTCGGCGATATCCATGCAGAAGCCGGCAAACTCGGCCGGGCGATAGCCCTTGCCGACGCCGAAATCGAAGCGTCCACCGGAGAGCAGGTCGAGCGTCGCAGCCTGTTCGGCGACCAGCACCGGATTGTGCCAGGGCAGCACCACAACGCCGGTGCCGAGACGAATCCGGCTGGTCTTGGCTGCCAGGTAAGCCAGCAGAGTCATCGCCGCCGAGACCTGGCCCTGGCCGGTGAAGTGATGCTCCACCATGAATAGGCTGTTGTAGCCGAGGCGATCTGCCTCAACGACATAATCGATGTAGCCCTGGTAGCCGTGGCTATCGACGACGTCGCCCGTGCCGCGTTTCGTGCGCGCACCACCAAAAAGTCCGAAGCGCATTGCTGCCTCCCCCTACCTGACTCTCATAATCTGCCGTGGCGGCTGGGGGATGAAAAGGCTGAAATCAGCAAATCAGCCGTGCCGTTCTGTCCGAAATGCAAGCCATTGTGATAATCCGCAGATTGTTCGATCCCTATTTCGGACATTTGGGCATAGCTGTCATGCCAATATGCGCCAGTTTTCGCCGCGCCATTCCTGCCGCATCCTGTCCACCTACGGTCGTGGATAAGCGGTCGAGGGGGAAAACGGGCCTGGAAGGGCAAGCCAAACGGCATGGATCCGCTGCTCGAACTTCTTCTCAACGCTGTGGTGGCCGGGCTGCTGCTTGGGGCATTTTATGCGGCGGTCGCAGTGGGAATCGCCATCGCCTTCGGCATGCTCGATATCCCGAACCTCGCTCATCCGGCCTTCGTGGTCATGGGCGCTTTCGCCGTCTGGCTGCTGAACGACGCATTCGGCCTCGACCCGATTCTGGCGGGCATCCTCTGCCTGCCGCCCTTTTTCCTGCTCGGTGTCCTGCTTTACCAAGCTTACTACGCTTGCTTTGAGAGCCGGGGAGAGAACGCGCTCCAGGGCCTGGCCTTCTTCTTTGGCATTCTCTTCGTCACGGAAGTCGTGTTGATCCTGGTGATCGGCGCTGATTACCGTACTGTCGCCGCGCCCTATATCGGGCCGAATTGGCGAATCGGCGGCATCGACCTGCCGCTTCGCATGCTGGTCCCGGCGCTGGTCTCGCTGCTGATGATCGGCGGGCTGCACCTGCTGCTGACGCGGAGCTTCATCGGTCGGGCGATCCTGGCGGTCAGCCAGGACCCCCTTGCTCTGCAACTGATGGGTGCCTCCCCGGTGCGGACCAAACGGCTGGCGTTCGGGCTGTCTATCGCCACGGCGGCTATCGCTGGGGCGCTGCTGATCATCATCCAGCCGGTGGAACCTTCGATTGGCCGAGAATTCATCGGCCGGGCTTTTGCCGTGGTGGTGCTGGGCGGCATGGGCAGCTTCGTCGGCATGCTGATGGCCGCGATGGTTCTCGGAGTCACGGAAAGCCTCGTGGCGACACTGTTCTCGCCGTCCTGGGCGCCGGCTATCGCCTTCGGGTTCCTGCTGCCGACGCTGGCGATCCGCGCCGGCGGCTTGATGGGGCGAAAGCTATGACCGGCGACGCACCACTCTCCCGCCCGCCGATGGGCACGCTTGCCTTCTGGTGCTGGGCGGCAGCCTTCACGGGCGTGGTCTATCTGGCCGGCCGCTGGGTGACGAATGATTACGTCTTCTTCGCCGGCTACATCGTTCTGCAATACGTGCTGCTGGCGACTGCCTGGAATATCCTCGGCGGCTATGCCGGCTACGTGAACTTTGGCACGGCCGCCTTCTTCGCTATCGGGGCCTACATCTCGACCGCACTCAACAAATGGCTCGGCCTTCCGCTGCCCGCACTGATCCTTGCGGGGGCGGCCGTCTGTGGCCTGATCGGGCTGTTGATGGGCGGCCTGACCTTGAAATTGCAGGGCGTTTTCTTCTCGATCGCCACTCTGGCGTTGGCGATCGTCACCCAGGCGCTGATCACCAACTGGGAATATGTCGGTGGCGCGGCCGGGGCCTATGTGATCCGTCCCTCGCGCGGGCCGCTCGGCGGCTCTTATGTCGAATATCTGTTCTATACCATGCTGTTGCTGGCGACGCTGGCCGTCTGTATCGCCCGTACCGTGGAGCGTTCTGCCGCCGGCTTCGGGCTCGCGGCCATCCGCGATGACGAGGCAGCGGCGGAGGCGGCCGGCGTGCCGACCATGAAGCTGAAGGTGGCAACCACCGTGCTGTCCGGCGCTCTGATGGGCGCCGCAGGCGCGCCGCTGCCCTTTTTCGTCACCTATCTTGATCCCCCCTCCGCCTTCAATCTGGCGGTGGCCGTCAACACGATCGCCATGCCGCTGGTCGGGGGCACCGCCACTTGGATCGGGCCGGTGATCGGTGCCGTGTTGCTGTCCATCGTGCAGGAAGCGGCGATGGTCACCATCTCCTCCGCCGTCAATCTACTGTTGGTCGGGCTGATCATGATCGGCTTCATCACCCTGGCGCCGAATGGCATCATGGGCCTGTTGCGGGGGCGCCGGCGCTGATGGCCGCGCTCCTCGACGTCCAGGGGCTTGGCAAACGCTTCGGTGGCTTCACCGCGCTCGCCGATATCGACCTGCAGGTGGCAGCGGGTGAGCGGCTCGGCCTGATCGGCCCGAACGGGTCGGGGAAAAGCACCTTCGTCAACTGCATCTCCGGCACCCTGCGTCATGATAGCGGGCGCGTGACCCTGGGCGGGCAACTGCTCGATGCCTTGCCGCCGCATCAGCGTACGCGCCTCGGCCTCGCCCGCAGCTTCCAGCTCCCGCGCCCCTTCGGGTCCCTGACGGTTGCCGAGAATTTGCGGGTACCCCTGCTGTATGCCGGTGCGACCAAGCTCAGCGACGCTGAATGCCGAGAGCGCGGCATGGCGCTCCTCGGGCAGGTCGGCCTGGCCGACAAGGCCGCCCAACGCCCGCGTGACCTGACACAGATCGAGCAGCGCAAGCTCGAATTGGCGCGCGCCATGGCGGCGGGACCGCGCCTGCTGATTGCCGATGAATCCATGGCCGGCCTCTCGAACGCCGAGGTCGACGAGATCGTCGACCTCCTGCTGCGCCTGAACGGGCAGGGCGTGACGATCATCATGATCGAGCACATCATGCGCGCCGTCATGGCCTTCTCCCAGCGCCTGGTCTGCTTCGTCGCCGGCCGCAAGGTCGCCGATGGGCTGCCCGAGGAGGTGGTGCGCAACCCCGAGGTGGAGCGGGCCTATCTTGGCGAGTAGCCTGGCGATCGACGGCCTTGAGGCCGGCTACGGCACGGTGCGGGTGCTGAATGGGCTGAGCCTGACGGTCGGCGCTGGCGAGACCGTTGCGCTGCTCGGCACGAACGGCAACGGCAAGTCGACGCTCATGAAATGCATCATGGGTCTCGCCGTGCCGATGGCGGGCAGTATCCGGGCCGAGATCGACGGCGTCACCCACGAACTGGCCGGCGCGCGCACCGAGGATATCGTCTCCCTTGGCATCGCGCTCGTGCCAGAAGGCAGGCGCCTGTTTCCCCGGCTTTCCGTAGAGGAGAACCTCACCCTCGGGGCCTATCGGCCGGCCGCCCGGGCGGGGCTCCGGCGGGGGCTGGAGTATTGCTTTGAAGCCTTCCCGCGCCTGGCCGAACGACGCCGGCAACTGGCCGGCAGCATGTCGGGCGGCGAGCAGCAAATGCTCGCCCTCGGTCGCGCGCTGATGTCCGAACCCCGTATCCTGTTGGTGGACGAGCCC
>Ga0209188_1001481_pt1 | contig 18751 bp, 16 predicted proteins | sample C_130625_EF_Meta_FD_187307 | JGI IMG/M metagenome (GOLD analysis project Ga0209188, IMG submission 187307) | Freshwater microbial communities from Lake Croche, Canada to study carbon cycling - C_130625_EF_MetaG (SPAdes) (version 2) | ecosystem: Environmental > Aquatic > Freshwater > Lake... | reverse complement strand
AGCTCCGCCATGATCGGTCCTGCACGAAACAATCCTCCTTTTTTTTCTCCGCATTGACAAAAGTATATTTCCCACCCAAGTAAAAAAAAAGCGCCCTTCCACCTTCGGCCCCCCACCACCACACTTCCTTCCTCACTCCATTTCCTCCTTCCTCCCCTCCTCTCCCCCCCCAGGTTGTCGATATGCCTAGATCCCGTAATTCTTCATCCCGTAGCTTCAGCGCCTCTTCGCTATTACATAACATCTACGTTTTGTATGCTTCCTCTCTGGTTTCGCTGGGGTTTGTTTTGTACGCCCTTTCCAAACGCCGCTTCACCGTCCTCATTGTATTTTTGCTGACCTCGTTTGTCACTTATTTCTTGAACAAAAACATTATTGTGGTTCTTTGCACATCTCTCATTCTCGGCACTCTTTATATGATGTCTGGGCAGACCGTGGAAGGGTTCGATATGTCCGTCCTCGGCAACGACTTCCAAGACAAGACACCCGCCCAGAAAGAACAATTCTGGAAAAATTATTGCTCCGATCACCCCAAACAAGACGTATGCGACAAAACACATTGCATGAAATACCCCGATTCCAGTCTTTGCGACTCCAGCTTTTGTCTCACGTATCCACACCATACATCATGCCGCACTGATCTGAGCATGAATACCGAAGGGTTTTCAAACAATGACAATTCCAACGGAAAAGCAAACGGAGGCGAGTCGCCCATTTCGAAACCTTTACCAAAGAATCGAATCCGCCAGCCTGGTCCCAAAAAGCTCAAGAAAGTAAAGGGAGTCGGCAGCGACGACTTTAACGACAAAGAGGTCGCTTCAGGAGCTTCTAAAGTTTGGGGCGGCAAGAAAGGCGGCGGCGGCGGCGGCGACAGCGATAGCGACGATGGGAATGGTAGTGACAGCGACAATGAGAAAGATCCTCTACCCATGAGCAGTAGTGTGGGAGCCAAGCGCAACAAAAATCGCAAGAACAACAATACTCCGCGATTGGATTATGCGTCCACCGTCAAGTCCAATTATGAAGACCTCAACCAACTCCTGGGCAAAGAAGGAATCGAGAACTTGACCAAAGACACCAAAGAATTGCTCAAACAACAGACAGAACTTGCCAAGGCCATGCAAGGAATCGCCCCGCTTATGAACAATGCAAGTGAATTGTTGCGGAACTTTAAGACGATGGATGGTATCAAGGGGATGGGGAGCGTTTTTTGAGCGTTCGGCGCAAAAACGACGAATGAATGGGGGCTGGGCTGGAAAGAATGAGATCGGGTGTAGGCAGAGGATGATGCATCGAACAATCACGTTCGCGAAAAGTATGCGATTGCCGTTGACTTTTGGGGCGAAAGTGATCAATGGCGTGTCGCTGGGATTGCCGACGTTGATTCATCCATTTGTCGAATTTGCCGCGAGTGAAAGCCGAAGACATTCCCTTTTTAAATGTTTTTTTTTCAACCTTGGGGCTTGTATTTGTTTTAGAAGTTCGATGATTTTAGGGAAATTCATGGATATTTTGGCGAATCATATGGACGTACATTTTCCCACGAAAATGGTAGGTTGAATGATAGTATAAGAAAAAAAGTCATAGTTGTAGTAAAAACAAAAATAAGAGATATTCATATTTTTTCAAAGAGAATCTCAGAGTATAAATTTGCTTTTACTCATTTTGTTTTTTTTTGAAAAATGGGAAAAGGAAAAGGTGGTAAGGATGGACAGGGGGGCAAGGGAGGCGATGGAGGAAAAGGAGGGTCGGGAAGAGGAGGAGGAAAAGGAGGAGGAGGAGGAGGAGGAGGAGGAGGAGGAAAAGGAGGACCCCAACCCAATGGAACAGCTGCTGTCGCGGCCGCTGGAATCATTGCCAAAATTAGCCCGCCCAAAGACCCCATCAATTTTGATATTTCTGTCAAAGACGGAGAATGCGAACGCAAATGCGAGTTATCTTTCAACATTGACACCAATGCGACCAGCGCAACTACATGGCACAATATGGGATTCGCCCTTTTGGCGTCATTGTCCTCCACTGCGTCGACTTCGAGAGTGACCTTTAACCAAACAGAGTATATGCCTGTCGAGCTGTATCTTCAAGTATCTTCCGACTTTCAATTCAATGGCGTGCTACCCGATGCCCAGATGCTTCTTTTGTGTGAAAAGACAGCTTCTATCACAAGCAGCGTTCTGGGCGTATCTTTAACTCCAGCTCCTTTTATATTGATTATCGTCATTCCTGTCATGTCGGGAGGTGGAGGTGGGTGGCTCTCTGCAAGTGAAGCAATCACCGCAATTGTGGGCGAATGCAGTAGCACAGCCAACTCCTTTTCGGAACAAACTACTGTGGATGTTCCCTTGAGCGCATTCATTCCGCCTGTTGGGACTCCTTATTTTACACTCGATCCCGCTATCATGGGAAATTTTATGATGTATGTGAGCATGCCCATGACTTCCGCCGCCTACATCTCCCCAGATACATTTGCTAGTCTCAAAGCTTTGTTGCCGAATTTTTTCCAGCCTGAACTTATGACCAAAGGTACGGCCATGCTTTTTTATAATCCGAAGGGGGTCAGCGAGGCTGGTCAAACAAAAGACGAATTGATGATGGACTGTCAACCTGTCTGGGAATCTCCTTCAAAAACAAATGTACCTCTGGGGCAACAGGGGACTAGTAGCAGCAGCAGCAGCAGCAGTAGTAGCAGTGGACCATCTCAAGCAGTCATCCAACAAATTGCGATTGGAATTGCCTTGACGGTGCTAATGGGAGTTCTTCTTATGGGAGGGTACTATGCATTCAAAATGTTCGTTCAGCGCGGGAAAAATAACACATCGCAGAGAGGGGGAAATAAATCACATGGCGACGTTGTAACAAGTTTTGCATTTCAAAATAGATTATCAGACTTTCGCAGAGATTAAATTACTCCATCGAAATCAATCGGCGCGGCATCGTGCAAATTATTGACCACTGGATTAAAGGATAATGTATTGGACGACATGGGTGCGCTAGATTCGACCAGCGGCGCCATCGAACGAATCACGTCTTGCTCTAAAGTATTGGGATAACGAATCGGATTCTCACCTTCGTCATTCAATTTCGACATTACACCCGATCGTTGCGATTCTGACGTTCCCGACTGACTGGTCAAAAAGACTTTGTTCACCATCGACGACCGCATGATGATATCAAACGCTACAATAAATCCGAGAATGCCTAAAACGGGGTGACATTTCAAAAAGAGCATGATGGCCAGTGCAACAACAACGATCTTTCCGTAAATAGTATCCACCACCGAAGCGATTTGGGGAGGGGTTCGATAGCCCACCACAAGATAAATGACAAACACAACCGCCGTAATAACTTGCATCATATTTCGCTGACTAAAAAAATCGCTGAAGCCATCCGCATCATACGAATACTCAGGTTTCAAAAATTTGAATCTCATGTGGTGGGGGGGGAGAGGGGGGGAGGGGGGAATTAGTTTCACAAAAAAAAATAAAGGAGTGGAAAGTAAAGATATGATGGAATCGAAATTTCGATATAAAAACGACAGAAGATTAATTACACTTTGGGAATAAAAATTCTTTGGTTTCTTTGAACCTTTTTTCCCCAAATTTTCATTCATCATTCTTTTATTTTTTTATTTGGCTTGAAGAGAATCATTCATGGATACATACTTGGGTCAGAAGGGATACACCGTCCTGAAGAAAGATTTGACAGCGGCCCAGCTTCAACGATTGACAAATGACCTGACCGCACGTCCGATGACAGGGCTTGGTGGTGGTGGTGGTGGTGGAGGTGGTAGCGGCGGCGGCGGCGGCAGCATTTCTTCAGGAGGAAGAGGAGTCGGCATGAGCAAGAAAACAGGACCTTTCGGCATGTCCATGTCCGCCCAATTCATGCAGAGCTACGCCGAAGAAGAAATGATGTACGGCGCCGCCGCCGTACGCGGCACCCATCATGAGGTCGCCTTCCCTGTTTATCGCGAAACCGCCAACAAAATCTATCTGCCCAGATGTTTTGGAGAGCGAGAATTTGGGCCCCCGAAAGAAATGCGGCTAAGTGAAGGGGTTGATATTTCCCTGGAGTTTGCGGGCTCGCTGCGACCCAATCAAATTCCCGTCGTCGACGCGTACCTGGCCGCAGTTTCTCCTTCGTTTGGAGGCTGCGGTTTGCTTGAACTTGAATGCGCCTACGGCAAAACGGTCTTGTCTCTGTATCTTATCGCTGCCTTGCGCAAAAAAGCCCTGGTTATCGTTCACAAAGAGTTTTTGCTGAATCAGTGGGTAGAGCGCATTCAGCAATTTTTGCCGACGGCTCGGATCGGTCGTATTCAGGGGTCCGTCATGGACGTCGAAGACAAAGATATCGTCATTGGTATGTTGCAAACATTGTCTATGAAAACGGCACTGCGAAATGAAGACTTTGCTAGTTTTGGGCTTACGATCATTGATGAGGTACACCACATCTCCAGTGAAGTGTTTTCTTGCGCCCTTTTCCGCATTGTGACAAAATATATGTTGGGATTGTCGGCCACCATGGAACGAAAAGACGGCATGACTCGCATTTTCAAGATGTTTTTGGGTGAGGTGGTCTTCAAAGGGAAGCGCGACGACAAGCATAGTGTCGAAGTGCGCGGGCTCACCTACATGGCCAAGAACGATCCCGAACACAACAAAGTTTTGTTGGATGCTCGCGGAAATGTGAAATTTAGTAGTATGATTTCCAAACTGTGCGATTATCAGCCGCGGGCGGAGTTTATTTTACGTGTATTGGGAGATATGTTGGGTCGAGGAGCGGGGGCGGATCCTCCTTTGCAAATCATGATTTTGGCGCACAACAAATCTTTGCTCAAATTCTTTTTCGAAGAAATCGGAAAGAGAGGGATGGCGAGCGTGGGTTACTATATTGGGGGCATGAAAGAAGCGGACCTGAAGGAGAGCGAGAAGAAGCAGGTGATTATTGCGACGTATAGCATGGCTGCCGAAGCGCTCGATATCAAGACGCTCAACACGCTTATCATGGCCACGCCCAAAACAGATATTGAACAAGCGGTGGGGCGAATTTTGCGAGATGTCAAAAGCACTCCTGTAGTTCTGGATATTGTGGACGAACACGCTCCTTTTCAGGCTCAGTGGAAGAAACGAAGGGCTTTTTACAAAATGCAGGGGTATACCATCAAAGAGATGTCGTCGGAAATGTATACGGCGGAGGTGGAGACGTGGCCAATAACGTGGAAAGCTCCCTTGAACGTGTCAGTGTGCGGCGCGGATGGAGGCGATGTTGTCCGTGCCATGGTAGCGTCGGAAGGAAAGACGAAAGGACCGCGAAAGGGGGCGATGGGGGCGAGGATGACAAAGACACCGTTGGATGTAGAAGAAGAAAAGGTGAAGGAGCAGGCGAGGCAGGAGGAAATGCGACAGATGTTTAAGGCGTGTTTTCGCCGCTAGTTGTGCGTTTAATCGTTGTTTTACATCTTATTTTTATTTAAAACAAACTTTTGAGATATATATTCTACCCGCTTTGGCTTCTTTTGATATTGTAAAAGTCTAAAATGCCGTCCAAGAAAACTTCGATAGCAAAGGAGCCGAAGGAAGCCAAAGAACCCAAGGAGCCCAAAGTTTCAAAGACGAAGGGGAATTCCAACAAAAAGGGGAAAAATAGTGTATCGATCAATTTGATGGGTCTTGATACGGTAGAAATCACAGAGACCCTTCCTGTGCAAATCGTCGCCGAAAAGGAAGAGGTCACTCCATTAGTAGAGGAAGTTGTCTCCGTCGTGGAGGAGGAAGTTGTCTCCGTCGTGGAGGAAGTCGCCCCCGTCGTGGAGGAGGAGGTCACCCCCGTTGTGGAGGAGGTCGCCCCCGTCGTGGAGGAAGTTGTCTCCGTCGTGGAGGAGGAGGTCGCCCCTGTAGTAGAAGAGGAGGTCGCCCCCGTTGTGGAGGAGGAGGTCGCCCCCGAAGTCCCGATACAAGAGGAAAAATCGAACGATTCCCCTATTTCTAGATTCTACCCCCAAGCACCCATCCCCCCCTCGCGCCATCTCACAATGTTTATCGAAGAACTCCCTAGTGCCGATGGAACGGTAGAGGAAGAAGGGCCTCGTCAAGTTCACTTTCTGGACGGTCCCCCCAAATCCGCTCCTCCGTCTTCGTCTTCTTCTCTTCTTCCTGCAGCCTCGACGGAGGAGGGTGCTCCCGCTCTGGACATTTCAAGCCCTTCCTCCCCCTTTAGCATTCCAAAGCGCATATTCCAAACTCACAAATCGTTGGCTTTTATGAAATCCAAACCCGACCTTGTTGCCGCCACGCAATCTTGGCGGCGTCATTCGCCCGAGTATGAATACTACTTTTTCAACGATGCCATGTGCGATCATTTTATGAAGACCGAAATGATTCCCATTTTTGGACACGCAATATACCAAATCTACCGCCAAATGCCACTGAATGTTATGCGCGCTGATTTGTGGCGTTACTGCGTCTTGTATCGCTACGGCGGCATTTACGCAGATGCCGATACTGTTTGCAAAGTTCATCCATCCGTGTTTACGAACCATGAAAGCTTTTTGGTGTGCACCCCAGAGGGAGGAGGAAACAATTTTCTTTGTCAGTGGGCATTTGCAGCTCCCGCCCAGTCTCCCGTACTTCGCACGGTTATTGGGATTCTCATGAATCGCGTGCGGGAGACTCCCGTCCAGTATGTGAAAAACAATTTCGTTCATTATTATACGGGTCCAAGCATGTTTTCGGACGGCGTTGATCTCTTTTTAAAGCGAAACGGAATGGCGACTCGTGTTCCTGCTACGCGGATGCAATATGCGAATGTATTTCACGGAAAACCGATTCATTGCCTTGACCCCACGAATTTTCACACAAACATGATTTTGCATTTGTTTCTTGGAAGCGATCCTGTGGATGGCTGGAAACCAAAACGAGATAGACAAGTTCTATATATGGGAGGAGGGGCGAATATAGGTAGAGGGGGGTCGAATCCCAGAGCCTCTGCTTTTTTTTCTTTTCCTAGTTTAGCTACCTCGTAGACAATATTTTTATCAACGGGCTAAATTAATTTTTCATTGGCGAATTATAATGGGTAATAATCCATCAAAACAATCTTTTAAAAAGACAAAAAAACCATCTTTTAAAGAGAGATTCTATGGGAAACACAGTGATGGAGGTTTGATGACTTTAACTAAAGTATTAAGAAGATTGCCCTGGGATTTTCATAACAGGACTGCAAAAACATTTTATGGCATCGTTTATAGTAAAAAATATAGTCTAATGAAATTTATTCTTTATAATTTTAGACTGATCAATTATAATTACTTCAGGCAACAAATCCATAATGCAGGAGAAGAATACCGAACACTTAAATATGCTTATCAGCATATTCCTACATCGAATATATCAGAAGAAACAATGGCAAATAAGAAGGCCGCGGAGACTATGACATTCGAAAAACGAAGTAAGGAAACCGAGATGAATGATGCTATGGTCATTTTTTATCATCTCTTCCAGAAAGTTAAGGAAGATGAAGATGAAGAACCCAAAAGTGGAGGCAAGGACTATCAAGAGTTATACAATAAATTTCTACAACAATTAGAAAATGGAAACTATAACATTCGCCGCTTTATGGAGTTTCTAGAGAGGGTTGAATATTTGGGAAAGAGCGGAAGAAACGGACTCAAGGTACCATCAAGTTCAAACATCAATGACATCAATGGAGATTTTTACAATCTTCCATCTGATACAGATTCGTTTTTAAAGCTTGTGCGAAATGTAAAGCAAGATGTTACAAGCTATTTTAAAGGCGATGACATTCAAAAGGCAAGTGAAGTCGTTTCAACAACAAGAACCAAAATTCCCAAAAGTAGTTCTGCATATTATCTACACCAATTCCCTCGGAATGCTCAAACAAAGAAATCTCTAAAGCAAAAAGATTGGAATGCTTCAAAAACGAAATCTGCAGACTCAGATGAACCAGATGACCGCCCGCCGCCGCCATCAACACCGCCCCCATCAGTCCCTAAATTTGATGATACAGACCCGCTTCAAATAGATGATACAGTCCCGACTCAAATAGATGATACAGCCTCATCTAAAATACCCCCGCCGCTGCCATCAACACCAGCTCCATCATATGGAGGTAAAAATAAAAGTCGCCATCGAAAAAAGAAAACACCCCGCCGATATTACCGATCTCGTCGATATCGCCGAACTCGAATTTATCGATAAAGAAAAAATTAAAATATTTTTCATAGATATATTTTAGGATAGTTTTTTTCTATTTTGTTTTTAGTTTTATATTTTTGGAAGAATTTAAAGAATGCCATTTTCATTTTTCGGTAGGGGTTCCCAAGGACAAAATGATGGTAGGGGTTCTCAAGGACAAAATGATGGTAGGGGTTCTCAAGGACAAAATGATGGTAGGGGTTCTCAAGGACAAAATGGATCTATGGTATCATTTAGGGGATCTTCTGAAGTAAATAGGGGATCTTCGGAGACAAGTATTAGGTCAACTAGGGGATCAAGTTCAAATATCTCCAGGGATTCAAATTCTCCTGGAGCTCCTGGAAAAAAGGCTGTAAGGTCAGGGATTGTATTCACGAACGCGATACCGAAAGATCAGAAAAAAGATATAGGTACATATGGAAGCGCAGTTTTGGGTAGTACTGTCCAATCTTTTGGAGATAAAGTGAGAGGCATTAAACGATATGCAAAATATAGTATCTTGAAGGTATGTTTGATGAATTGTATGAAGATATTTGACAATGATGCAACTCATGAATTTCAATTTCTCCAAGGTAAAGTTGACTTGCCCACAATTGTAAACTCTTTTCATTTATTTGATGCAATCACGGACCGAATGTTGTCAAAAAAATCATTTAGGGGAAATAAAAACAATTATGAAGATAGGTATGATTGGTTTTTGGAAGAATTTTTCCAAGATCCTAGAATAGATGGTCAAAAAATTGATGTAGCAGAACTTGTAAAATATTTTCAAGCTATTAAGGATATTATTCAGAACTATGGTAAATCTGGTCTCAAGGGAAACTTTATTTTTGAAGATAAAAATGATGACTTTGGTATGTTTTCAAATAATCAAAAGCAATTACTGCAAGACATTCAATATATAATAAGCGATATGATAGGTAGGATAGGTACCGTCAGAAGCCAAACAATTGATGAAAAAGGTCAAATTAAATTTTCTGAAAATAAAATATCAAATGAACAACCATTGCCAAAGAATAATGATCCAGAAATTGTTAGTTATAATCACTCAGATGGCTATTTTGGGAAAGGTCCTACAAGTGCAGATCTAAGAGTAGATAAAAATGATATGGTTTCCTACAGAAAATACAATCTTTTGAAATATATTATTTGCAATTATGATGCAATCTTACAAAAATATTATGCAGAATCTATGACTTTGATGGCATCTCATGTCAGCTTTCGAACGGAAGAAACAAAACAAATGAGTATGATAGAAAGAGTATTACGAGCAATTGAATCAGAGTACGAAACGAAAAAAACTAATCAATTGTTTTATAACCGTTATTCATATCTTTTAGACCGATTCGTTTCTGTTGATTCTTGGTCTGGTATTACTGATCAAACATATCAAAATTTAAAACTCGATGAAGTACTATATGCGCTACTTACTTTCGCAGCAAGTGCAAATCCTGGTAAAACATGCACGGGAAGAGATTGTATTAAGATTGCGGAGTCAAAAGGAGGAGTTTTCGAAGGATTGCCTGATAGAGAAACAGAATTTCTTAGTTGTCTTCAAACTGTTATAGCGGATATTTCGAATAGAAGAAGTTCATTTGTTCGGAAATCCTCTCCACAGACCTCACCAGCTCCTGCTGAGGAAGTGGCAGCACCAGTGGCAGTACCAGTGGCAGCACCAGTGGCAGCACCAGTGGTAGAATCGGTGACATCACCAGACGAAGTACCAGGGGAAGATTCGGATATTCCATCTACTCCTCCACCCCCAATACCATCAGGGGCACCACCAAGAGCAAATAATTTCTTACAGCAACTCAATCAGCAAATAACATCAAGAATCGACCGTAATTCACTTGCATCATCTCCAGCCACAACACCACCACCACTACCCACATCACCAGCACCAGGACCAGCAACAGCACCCGTAGCACCACCTAAACCACCACCACCACCAGGACAACCACCAGCAAGAGCACCCGTAGCAGCACCAGCACCACCACCACCACCACCCCCACCCCCAAAAGTAACGACAGAAATATCCGCATCACCACCAACACCAGCCCAAGAACCAGTCCCAGCACCAGCCCAAGAACCAAACCCAGCACCGATATCCACAAGACCACCACCTCCTTTTTTAGCCAGTATTAATTCAGACATACAATTAAAACATGTTACAACTCCTCCAGCAAATAAATCACAAGGTGTTTCTTTATTAGACAGTATTAAAGCAGGGAAAAACTTAAAACCTGCCTCAGATAGAAAAGAACCAGTTTCAAGAGATCAACCCAAACAAGGTATGATGAATTTCATTAAGGAAAGTCCTTTGTTTCAGCAAGTTAAAAAAGCTAATGAAAGTGATAGTAATAGTGATGACAGTGACAGCGATAACGAGTTTGGGGGCGGTGGTGGGCGCAGGACCAAGCGGAGGAATCCCCGCTATCGCAAAGCTACTCGGAGACGAGGACATCGGAGAAACACCAAAACCAAACTTCGACGCCGTCGATCCCGCCCCAATTATCGCCGCACTCGCCATCGTCGCCGCAGTTATCGCTACTATTCGCGCTATTGAATAAGGCTTTTCACTTTGCCCTTGATATACTCAATCGATGACTCTACCTCCTTCGCATACGTCGTCATGATAGTTAAAAAAAGCAGCGTGACTGCACAAGTAAAAATAATGATCTTGTCGTTATCTACAAATTTCAATTTTGTTCGCAAAGGGTTGTAGCGCCATATAAGCAACAAACTAATGTAGACCTGAAAATACCAATGGATTCGAGAAAAATATTTCGACGTCATCGTAGAGCTTATGTCGAACAAAATACAAAAATAAAAGATGTAATTGACAACCACAAAGGTGTAAAAGACATATATAGACCAATCGGCTTCAGTCATTTTCTCCCAATATCTTTCTTGAAGCTGGTATGGTCTATTCCAAGGTTGTCTAGTTTGCTCTGGGGGAGGGGAGGGGAGGGGAGGGGATGGGAGAGGGAGAGGCTCGAACTTGCTCGGATTGGTTCTCTGGAATAATGAGGGCGATCGTAATCGTGGCACCAAGTTTTGCAAAATCCTTCTGTTATCTCCATGAAAAGAGAAAAAAAATCATCCTTTTCTCTCGGGGCTAGATCCTCCCAATACCCAAATACCCTCGGTCCGTTTCAATGCCACCGCATCCCAATCCCCATCTTCCATCCTCACATACTTCTGAATCACCTGATAATATTGGTTTCGTTTGATCATATATATTCCTCGTAACCCAGGAACCTCCACCCAACATCCACCCATAAATCGACGAATTGTTCCTATGCAAATTCCCATCAGTTTCAGGGATAGTGATTCAAAATTATTATTCTCGTCTTCCTTTTAAATTGTCATTCTGATGAGATGTTAAAAGCCATCAAACGAACCTAAAGAACAAAACAAGCAGACATTCGCTTTCTAGAACGTGCTGATTGACGAAGGTGACATACAGGCAAACAAACTTTGCAAATGGGGATTTGCCCTCGCACTTGGATCCAGCAGGCCTCTTTCTCCTTCTTCTTCATCATCTTCTTCTTCCCTGTCACCTTGATTGATCCCCTTCTTGACGATGGAGGCAACGCACCCACCACCATCACCACCACCACCACCACCACCACCAAGATATTTGGGCATCCAATAATACTCCAACAGCGATATACTCGCCTCCCCAAACCGCGCCACAAAACTTTCTTTGTAATAGGCCCGCTCCATTTTGGCTCCAATTTTGGCCACATCTGCACCTGGTGGAAGAGGAGGTGTCGCCGCCGCACAAATCCGTTCTTGCAGTATTTGGTACAAACATCTTTCCATCGACCCCGATACTCCGTCCGAAAACGCCTCTTTGCGCCGCCAGAGCACGTCACTGGGCAGCACCAAATATGACCGTTCTTCTCCCAAATGGCGACGCGGATCCGCAAACGCCCTCCGCAACCAGTACTTCTCTCCTTTTGTTTTGTTGGCATTAAAACGGTCTTCGGGCGAGAAGAGGGAAAAGACGAGTTGCACAAAATGGCGATCGAGAAAGGGAGATCGAGATTCGAGGCCGTGGGCGCTCATACACCGTTCGGACCGCTGCACATCGTAGCGGTGAATATCTTTCAGCAATCGACGCGTCTCCCGATCAAACTCAATCGCGTCGGGCGCTAATCGCATGTACAAATATCCCCCAAACAATTCGTCCGACCCATCGCCATTGAGCACGACTTTGGCGTCGCTATGTTTTGCGATATAACGCCCCGCTAAATAATTGCCCAAACTGGCGCGAATGGTAGTGGTGTCGAACGTCTCGACTGCCGAGATAACGGCAGGGATGGCGGCGTACATGTCCTCTTCGGACACCACAATTTCGGTATGGCGACTACCAATATGATCGGCCACGCGCCGAGCAAACGCCAGATCCGACGATCCCTGCAACCCAATACTAAACGTTTCCAAGGCTGGTTTGTGGGCGGTTTGAAGACATTCTTGGGCAATGGCTGCGACAAGGCTGCTGTCGAGGCCGCCCGACAAAAGACATGCTACAGGTCGTTCAGTGTTGTGAACACGCTTTCGGACTGCCTCGACGAGCCCCACGCCCAATTGGTACAGTTCGGAGGTGCGATTTGCAAGGGTGGACGACATCGACAAAGAGTCGGAAGGAAGTCGAGGTTCGGTCAAAAAAGGAAAGCGGTTGTTGTTGCCGATCGTGTGGTAGACATTGTCGAAATCGTTGCCGTCCACTTCCCACTCGGTATGGGCACGGCGAAACCAGCGCATTTGCGTGTAAGTCCCTGGAGACACATGCGAAATCTCGTATGGCCAATAACGATCGACAGATTTGGCCGCAAGATTGATTTTCCCCAGCAGTGGCGTCAGCATTTTTACTTCGGAAGCGAAAGCCCACAAAACGGGATTAGAATAATAAAAACTGTCTTCGTGCAATGGAAGGCCCAGACGATACAGAGGGCGAGTCCCATACGGGTCGCGGGCAGCAAACAGGCGGGCGCAATCGGCTTCGGGATCGGCGTCGCAGAGAATAAACGCAAATTCCCCGTCCAGCATCTGAAGCGTATGCTCAATCCCGTATCGTCGATACAGATGCAAAATGATCTCGCAATCGGAGATCGCAGGAGTTGACGGAGGAGGGGGCGGCAGTCCCATTTGCGCGTACAATTCGAGATGATTGTAGATCTCACCGTTGCAAATGAGAGTAAGATGGTCCAAGACGAGAGGTTGGTTCGCGGCTGGGTTATCGACGCCATTGATTGCCAGTCGATGAAATCCAAAAACTGTGTTTCCATCGATCGTGTGCATAGTGCTGGCGTCGGGTCCGCGATGGGCGCCTTCATCGAATGCTCGTCGGACTTGATCATCGGGGAGGAGCGGTTCTTCTGTTCGCGATCTGGTATTGTTTAGAAGAGCAAAAATTCCACACATGGTTTTCTCAAAAATGGATTCTTGAATATTTTGATTGAATTTAGAGGATTGGATTTTTAATTTGTGAATGGATGCCATGATTTGGACGAGGCCCTTTCCATAATTTTTTTTTATTCGAAAGAAGTATATCAAGACTTTGGCTGAAAAATTCGGTTTCAAAAAAGGTTTGGTTTCTTTGTTTTGATTGGAATAATTCCACAAGTGTTGGGAGAAATATGGGGGCAGTAGTCGGGATTGTAGTCACTTTCGTTGTTGTTTTTGGGTTTGTTGCTTTTGTTTCCTGGCACGGAAGCCGTAATAATGATACGAATAATGTAAGTAGTACGCATGACGAAGGTTCCATGTTTGATTCAGAAAGGTGGGGAAGAGGTTGGGGAGGAGGCGCTCTCCATGGCACGCGGAAAAAGAAGAAAAAACGATTGAAATAAAAACAAAGGATGCTTCCAGGTTCCCATATTTTTTGGGTTGAAGTATAATATCAACACTTTGGCTCAAGACTTCTTGTTTTTTTGTTTGTTGTTTTTTGTTTTTTGTTTTTTTTGTTTTGAAGAATTCCACAAGCGTTGGGAGAGATATGGGAATAGCACTAGGAATCATCGTAGCGGTCATTATAGTTATTTGGTGTATCACTTTAATTGGTTGGTTCGGAAGAAGTTTAAGAAATAAAAATACTGAAACAACCCCAAACCCGATCCCCTATTCTGATTTTGACGAAGACCATAGCGGCGGTCGCAAAAAGAAGAAAAAACAATTTAAACGAGCCAAAGCTTCATAAAGAAAAAGAAATGCGACGACTGGTGACGGGATCAAATGTCCAAGATTATTGGGAGCGCAGTATTGCCATGCAGCCCTACTTGGTCTTGCGTTTCGACATTCATTTCGGACGAGAAAATGATCCCATCGTTTTGCAAGGAACCTTACGCATCCGCGAGACCTACGTTATTCAATATCTCGGATCTTCATCACCCAGCGGACGAGTGATGGAGGTAGAATTTCTAGAAGACGGAGGCGCTTGGGATCGAAGAGGGGCGATATCAAGATGTGGGCATGGTCGGCACAAATTCCTGTTTTGGAATGTCAACGAGACCCATTGGAACAATGGCGAATTTTCCATGACTGTTTTTGAGACCGATACGACATAAGCCGAATTATAGCGATAAAACAACAGGAAATTTTAAAATCAAAACACGAAAATCTTTTTTTTTAAATCTCAATCTACATGTCGTCGGCATTTTCCAGTTCTTCCAAAAGATCACTGTAATCCAATTTGTGGAGGTAATCGTCTTTGGGTTTTCGGCTCTTGGCCAGGGTCAATAGTTTGCGCACTTCCGACTCTTCGAATTTTTCGCGCCCTGGATAGTCGCTTCCCAAGGTGAGCAGCAAATACTTGCGCGGAGGCGTGCGCTGCGTCCAAGCATCTTGAGACCAGCGTTCACGGCAAGTCTTTTTGCAGCTCAGTACGACAAATTCCGTTATGGATTTTCCAGGAACGATGTTCGCCCCAATGACAATATCAACTTTGTGTATCGACGATTTTTGCGGGGCGCTTGCAGCAGCCTCTAGAGGCGCTTTGGCGCGACAAAACGGAAGAATGATACCTTCATTATCGATGCACACTTGTTCCCGATAAGCGATGCCCGCCTTCTTTAGGATACCGACGATGACTTTCTCAAAGGAAGTCCCCGAGCGAGATTTTTGGCGTTGAAATAACGAGACCGACGACTTGTAGACCTTCAAAAGTTGATAGTTGTTGATGGGGAGCCCAAAGGTTATTTCGGGTAGGTTGGCACTTTCGCGCAAAATACTGACAATCTCTGCGTCTGTCATGGGGATCAGTTGGGTGCGAATGATTTCGTCGTTGCATAGAGCGGGAGCTGAAAACGTTGGGGAATCTGGGCATTCCAACGAAGGTGGAAGAGAGGAAGGAGAGGGAGGGGGCGTTGATGGAGGAGTCACGATGTGGAGGTCGATAGAGTCCATGGAAAGATGAATGGAGTGGGATGGGGGATATGCGGGGATGAAAGAACGACAAAATATGACGCTTCTTCCGATTTCCCTTTCCACAGTTTTGGTTTCTCTTGATTTTTCTTTTGCAATCACGTTATTTCTTTTGGGTCGCCACCTGAGTTTTAAATTCGCCCACAAAGTGGTGGGAGTAACCATATTACCCCATAATTTTTTGTAGTGCTGCGTATACCAAAATATAAGTCGAAAAAACATACATTTTTTCTTCACCAATCAAGTAAGCTTTAAATCAGTTTTTTTGTCCATTCTTCATCTTCCATCTCTCACCATCTTCATTTCCCCTCCCCCCTAGCGCTCTCCGCCACCTTTCAAAACATCATGTCCAACATGCCTCCTGAGAGGTCCTTATATAACCATCCTCCCTCCGCTTCGCAAATAAGCGACTCAATGAACGCCCAAATATTCGATCGGAATTTCCCCACGCAACCACTACAGCCGTATCTAAATGTCCGTCCCGTCATGACCAAATACGCCATCATGCCGATCGTGGACCCAAGATCAACAAATGTGGGCGTTAGTTTGACTGTCCAGCCGACCTACAATCCGCATACCACGTTCAATCCTGGCACTCGTAATGCGCCTTGGTCAGGATTCGCGAGCAATGTCAATCTTGAGTCGGAATTACGAAACCAAGTTTTTGCCCTCCAACATTGTGATCAGCGGGTTTACGTCCCTTCTTCCCACAGCGACCTCTATACGTTGACAAAAATGAGCGCCTATCCCGCCCCGATTGGTGGCGGAGGCAGTGGGGGCAATATCGATCGCATCGATCCACAAATAGAGCAAACGGGTTCCCCTTTTCAGCAACTCTTCAAACAAGATTCTCAACCTTCCTTTAACCCGAATACGTTTCATTCTTGCAACGGCCTCTTCAACAATAGTTCTAGGGTGGCCATCAAAAATTTGACGGGGAAACAAACGTTTTGCTAAAGAAATGATTTCAACATAAGTTTGTTGCCCATCCAAGGACAAATCGCAATTTTAGGGAAGAGGTTCACACCATTGAATTTTATTTTCGTTCTTTCAAAGAAAGGTTGAAGCTTGCTTTTCAAAAATAAAATTGTTTGAAAAGAGGAAGGAAGAACAAAAAAGGAAAAAAAGGAAGCGAGGAAGGAAGGAAAAATGAAACATGGCAACGAACGGAGACGAGCCACTCCCAATGCTAAGAAAATGAGCACAACCAAAATGGCATCGGATTTGTCCACTGAGTTGGAATCCAAAGTTCATGCCGCAAAAGATATCGAATATAAAAATTGGGTACGATTGCAAGGATTTATTCATGACGTTCAGCATGCGGACCCCAACGACCCGTCTGAATTGATCTTTCTGAAGAAAAAGGCTGCAAAACTTCTGGACCAGGTGGAAATTGGTCGGAACGAAGTCAAGAAGGCGCTGGATGAAACGGAGGATTTTGCCCAAGTGTTTGAAGAACCCGAAAGCAAAGATGGGGAGTATGGGGAGGAAATGGACGGTGTTGATGCCGACGACGTTCTGATCCCTCCTCCGACAACAGTAAAACAAAAATTGGAGAAGATGGAAGCTCAAAAGGAGATGGATTATATTACGGATACGGCGCTAAAAATGATGAATGACGCTCCCGATTTGCTGGAACGGATGCAGCGGCTGAGCAAAATGACATTTTTTGAGAAAACATTGGCTCTCGTGAATATGTTTTCGTCACTCGACGACGATACGGAAACGGAAGAGCGATTTCGTTCTAGGTTGGAAAAGCGAAAGACACCGACCTCTATTTGGGAACAAAATGGTCATGTTATGGAAGACAACAGACTATTCAACGCTATGTTGGACAGACCCTTCCATGATCCGCGTCCCAAACTAAAAGAGACTTGCATTTTTATTGGGGAAGCGAACTCCAGTCTTCCCGACCATTTGCTCCTTTCGTTTTGTATTCCGAACACGGACTGCACGACCAAAATTTGTTTTTCGGGTACGCAGCTCAATCAGTACCTGGACGAAAACAAGGGGAAAAAACCAATCGTCAATATTTGGAAAAAAGAGATCGAGGAGAAGTGTGAGGCAGCAGGACTTCCCTTTCAAGACAATGTGGTGGATGTGTTTACGGACGACTGGCTCGAGACCATCAAACTGCATAAAATGTCATTGAAGTTCATGGAGAAGGAGAATCAGACAAGTATGGAGAGGGTCATCAAAGATAGGGTCATGGAGACTATGTACCGATATTTTGTGGAAAATCCGTACAAGTTATTAGCTGGAACGCCTTTTGCGGGGCAAAAAGATGTCCCGAAGGAAGAAAAGGTTGTGAACGAGGCTGCAAATGAAGTGGTGGAGAATTCGGGGATCGAAATAAAGGAGGTTCCTGAGAACAGCGAACCAACAGCGCCATCAATATCAAGCAAGGCTCGATCGCCAAAAAGAAGATCTAGAAGTTCGAAAAGAAAGACGAGACAGAAAGGTGGAGCTGTTACCAGACAGGCTAGTCGGGCTAGTCGGGCTATAACTGTAGCATCATCATCGTCATTGGGTAGTGGAACGGGGCATAACAGCGCCCCAGGCGCAGCCCCAGTCCCAGCCTCATCATCAGCTTCATCATCAGGTGCCCCAGGAGCATCCCCAGGCGCAGCCCCAGTCCCAGCCTCATCATCAGCTTCATCATCAGGTGCCCCAGGAGCATCCCCAGCAGCATCCTCATCATCAGGTCCCCCAGTCTCATCATCAGGTGCCCCAGCACTAGCATTATCAGGTGCCCCAGCAGTAGCATTATCAGGTGCCCCAGCACTAGCATTATCAGGTGCCCCAGCACTAGCATTATCAGGTGCCCCAGTCCCAGTCTCATCATCAGGTGCCCCAGTCCCAGTCTCATCATCAGGTGCCCCAGCAGTAGCATTATCATCAGCCTTATCAGGTGCCCCAGGAGCATCCCCAGCAGCAGCCTCATCATCAGCTTCATCAAATAATTTCTTTTTAATAGATCAATTTATACATGCTCGTGACCAAGAAGAAGCGAAACGCAGAGAAGCGTTGGGTTTAAATTCATCTTCGTCTACATCGGCTTCTTCCTCCTCCTCCTCCTCGTCTTCTTCTCTATTCCGCGCCCC
>Ga0209188_1001478_pt1 | contig 18769 bp, 17 predicted proteins | sample C_130625_EF_Meta_FD_187307 | JGI IMG/M metagenome (GOLD analysis project Ga0209188, IMG submission 187307) | Freshwater microbial communities from Lake Croche, Canada to study carbon cycling - C_130625_EF_MetaG (SPAdes) (version 2) | ecosystem: Environmental > Aquatic > Freshwater > Lake... | reverse complement strand
ATTATTTTATAATATATTTATTTTTTTAAATCTGAATCTAAAAAAATAATTTTTACGTAACTTTTAATTGTATTATCTAATTGTATTATCTAATTGTATTTTCTCAAATTTGTAAATCCTAAATCAACTTTAATAGATTGGCCAGTTATTCCCGTATTATCAACAACTAAAAATCTAACTGAATTATAAACATCATCTAAATTAATTAATCTTCCAAAATTCATATAATTTTTAACATAATCCATTTGTTCTTGACTTAATGTTTTACGACTCATTTCATTATCAATAACGCCTGGTAATACATTATTTATTAAAATATTTTTTTTTGATAAATCAAATGCCATATTTTTAACCATTCCACTTAAAGCTGCTTTTGAAATAGTATATGATAATTTATTTTCACGTGTAAATTCTTCCCAAATAGAACTAATAATAACCATTTTTGCACCATCTACTATTTTATTATGTTTTAATAAAAAGTTAAGAGTATTTAGTATAAAATTAACATTCCCATTCATTATATTATTAAAATTCTTTTCATCATATGTATTTATATTATCATTTATATTTGCTCCTTGTGCCCAAATAACAGTATCCACTATATCAATATTTTCTAAATTTTGTAAATGATTATTTTCAACATAAATAATATTATTTATAATTTTTTCACTATTAGATGTTGTACCAATTACTTTATGTCCTTCTTGTTGAAATTTAGAGAAAATATGTGCCCCAATTGACCCAGCTGCACCAAATATTAAAATTTTCATTATTATTATATGATAAGTATATTTTTAAATTAAAAAATAAAAATTAAATATAAATAAAAACAATATGGAATTTAATTTAATAGATTACAGAAAATATAATTTTGATCTCCAACATTTATCAGATGAAGAGTTAGAAAAACATTATAATGAATTAGGAAAATATCAAATGCGTTTATGTTGTACTTCTAATAATTTTGCAAAAGAAAAAGTATATATTTTTACAACAAAATATGGTTATTATTTAAGTCTTGTTTTAAAATATATATTATTTAAAAATCTAATTCCATCAGAAATTATATATGAAATTAATCCATCTAATCCAAATTTACATATTATTATGTTTTCACAAAAGGTAAAACAATTTCCAAGAAAATATATTTTATATCAACTAGAACAAAAAGATATTTCTAATTTTATAAATGCTAGATATGAATTAAGCATTACGCATAGTCAACAAACATGGGATTATAGCCATTCTAATATAAATAAATTTAATGAAGTTCTTCGTCAAAAAATAAGTTATCTTCCAATTCCACTTATACAATATAGATATTTAATTTATGAAAATATAAATTCATATCATAAACCATATAAAACAAATATACTTTTTTTTGGATCAATAAATTATTTAAGAGAAAAAAAATTAAATTATTTAAATAGCAAATTAGCTCCAAGAGGATATAGTATTAAAGTATTTAATAATTTATTTGGAGTAGATTTATTTAAAGAAATAATAAATTCTGTAATTGTTTTAAACATTCATAATTATAATAATGGAATTTTAGAAACAAATCGTTTAAATGAAATTATATCATGTAATAGATTAGTAATAAGTGAAAAACCAGATATTAGAATTGATTTTTATAATTATTCTTTATATTCAGAAAAAGTAGTTTTTGTTAACTCTTTAGATGAAATGGTTGAAAAAATTATTTATTATTTACAAAATAAAAATAAATATGATGAAAAATTAAAAGTTAAAATTGAAAATTTAGATTATGAAAATAAACTAATTGAAGATGTTAGAAAATATATTCAATAATTTTGACCATGTCCGTGTCCAGTATCATAATAAAAACAAATATTATTAATATATACACATTCAGTATGTTCTAATGCTCGTAACCAATATTCATAATCATCTGCAAAGTTTGAATTTATAAATAAACCTATTTTATCAATTATAGACTTTTCTAAAATTACACTACTACATATTATACTGTTATGTAGTTTTATAAAATTTAAATCCCATATATTTGGAAATCCATTTTCTAAAATATAACCTTTTTTAATATAAATATTTTGTAAATCTTTATAATAATGCTCTGCATTATATTTTTTATAATTATTATTTGAATTATATTCACCATTTCCTATCAAACCATCTGTACATGACATTTTACAGCCTGTTTCTTTCATAGCATTTATTTGTAACTCTATTTTATTTGGAAACCATATATCATCATCATCACAAAATGCTATATATTTTCCAGTTGAAATTTTTATACCAAAATTTCTTTGATAACCACCACAACATGCAAATCCAAATTTTGTTTTGCTATTTTTATCTAAATGTATTATAGTTACACCAATATCGCTCCAATTATAATTATAATACTCTTTTTCTGATGAACAATCATTTACTACAATAATTTCAATATTTTTATATGTCTGATTTTTTACAGAATTAATTGTATTTAATACATATTTAAATCTATTAAATGTTGGTATAATTACACTAACAAGCTCCATTTTTTATAATTATATATAAATATTCTTTATATCATACTTATTATTTCTAATAATTGATTAAAATAAATTTTTTTATTAAAATTTTCAGATATAAATTTTATTTGATTATTTAAGATAGATATTTTTTCTACTTCTGATAAATTAATTATTTTTAATATTGCATCTACCATTGATTTTTTATTTTTATTCCATGCTTCTTTATTTATATAGTATTGTTCTTGTGAGTCATCAAATACATATCCAATTATTTCTAATTGTTTTTTATAATTTTCAATATATATTGTATGTTTTTCAAAATTTCTTATTCCATCTAACTCAAATAAAATACCTGTTTTATTATCTTCAATTAATTCATGATTTCCACCAACATTAGAAGCAACAACTGGTATTCCTAATGAAATAGATTCAATTATATTATAACTTGCTCCTTCTGATACAGATGGTAAAATAACAAAGTCAAATAGTTTATAATATTTTAGTGGATCTTTTTCATAACCAACGAAAATAATATTATTTTCTAATTTATAAAACTTTATTAGATTTTTTAGAAAATCATCGTTTTTTTTATCACTTTCTCCAACTAAATAACATTTATAATTAGGATATAATTTAAATATTTCTACTGTCGCATCAATAAACATTGGAATATTTTTATCAATACTAAATCTAGAAATAATCCCAAAACAACAAGTTTTATTTTTAATTTTTAAAAAAGATTGATAGTAATCTACTTTTTGTTGAATATCTGTATAATTAATAAGTTTAAATAGTTTTTCTTTTGGTATTTTACAAAGTAGAATTAGTTTTTCAATTGTATAATTATTTACTGTAATTATTTTATAAAAATATTGATGATAATCACGAATATATATATTAGAATAGGCTACATCGCTATGTGTAATAAAAATTAGTTTTATTTTTTTTGAAAGTTGAGAAATATTTGTTTGATTAGTATCTATTGAAGAATTAAAAAATATAAAGTGTGGTTCATAATTTTCAATAAAACTAATTGGTAACATATCAGATTTAAGAATATCTGTGTATTTGTCGATACCAGTGGTATTAATAGTATCATGATTTATCTTTGCACTTATAATTTTTACACTAAATCCAAATAATTTATATACTTTATACATTTCTATAATAAATTGATTTCCTCCTCCTAATTCAAGTGAAGGTGTATAAATAATTATTTTTATATTATGATTAATAAGTTTATTGCTTATTTTAAATAAATTATTATTTTCTTTGAAATTTAGACTAGTTAATATTTGAAAATCTTTAATATCTCGATTATCTATTAATGAGCTTCTTTCACTAAATTCATCAATTGATTTTCTTTTTAATTCGTAAAAAACGGGATATATATATTTATATTTATAATTATTTTGACATGTATCAACATATGGATCTACATATTCACACATTTTAGCATCATGCCATTTAAAATCATTTTTATATGAGAATACACGAAATTCATTATAAAAAGATGAACTATTTAAATAATAATTATTTTCATATTCAAATAAAGTTTTACCAGTAAACCATAGTGCAAATCTATCTTCACGTGTTCTTAAATTATAAATATTAATCATTTCGTTAAAATTATTTCGAATACAAATAAAATCAGCATCCCATTTTATAACAGTATATTTAGTTGCTTTTGATAAACACCAATTATAATAAGTTGTAACTGTATTTTTATTATTTTCTTTTAATGCTTTTTTATGTTCATTTCCAACTTTTTCAAATGAAATATTATATTTATATAATTTTAGGTGTTTGTATATTTTTTGATATTTTTCTACAATTTTAAATGTATTGTCTGTACTATTATTATCAACAAATATAATTTCATCAACTAAATCAATAACTGATTCAATACAATCTTTAATATTTTTTTCTTCATTTTTAGCACGAATAATTAATGAAATCCCCTTTTTTAATAGAGTTTTAGATGCTAATCTAATATCAAGTAAAGCATCATCTATATTATTAACTGATAATCTATCTTTATTAAAATAGATTAAATTTTCTTCTTTCTTCAAATATCTTTTATAAAAATGAATTAATATATTGTGTTCATTTTTTATATTCCAAAAATCAGATTTATCACTATAGGTATTTATATATACATCTAAATCAAAATTAAGTTTATTTAAATATCTTTCATAGAAATTTTTGATAGAACATGTTCTATCTTCATATCGACCATAATTACACCAATAAATAATATACTCTATTTCAGAATTAAATAATAAATCAGTATTTATAAATTTAAATATTGCAATATTAAAATTAGGATATTTTTCATGAAAGAAATTTTTTAATTTAGATGGAGAAAGTTCGTCTACTTCATCTTCTATGTTTAAAATTTTTTTATAGGATTCAATAGAATAAATTTTTTTATCTTTATTTATTTCTTTATGCCATTTTTTTAATATAGAAATATAATTATCTGACTCTAAAATATTAAATTCTTTATAAATTTCAATATTAAAAGTAGGATATAAAATATAAAAATGTTTTTTTGAAGAAAGTAAATTATTTTTATGACCAAAATCTTGATAATGTTTAAATAAATCAATTGTTTTTAGAGATTTATCTAATATATCATAATTAAACTTTTGATAATCTTTAAAATCAAAATAAGGATAATTTTTATAAAAAAGAGTATAATTAAAGCTCATATTTTTATGTAATTTTATTTTATAGGGTAATAAACTAAAATCTTATAATCTTAAATTTTACACTCAGAAATCTTATAATCCGAAATATTATAATCCAAAATCATATAATTGGAAATCTAAAACAGGTATCTACCCGATGGAATAGGAGGGATCTAAAGGGAACCTAGGTTCCCTTTAAAGATTTTAGGATAAAATTCACATTCATATGGTTTCGTTCTTACAAAATAGCATACATAGGATGATATCATTATATTATATTTCTTTGATTCCAACATTTTTAAAAAAATATAATCTTCAAATAATCCAGGGTTAAACTGATTTATTTTTGCAATATTTGATTGAATTGCAAAACTTATACCAACATTACATTTTATAATCTGTTTTATATTTTTGGCTGGAATAATAGTTTTGTTAGAATATCCCATTCTAAAAATAATAGCATTTGCTTGTTCTTTACTATTCTGAAATTCTAATTTTAATTTATCAATGTAATCATTTGATAAATAATCATCATCATCTAGAAAACCAAACCATTCTGTATTATTATCTAATACATAATCCATTCCAATATTTCTTAATATACCAGCATGCCCTGTTTTATCAGCTTCTATAATTTTTATTTTTGGTGACTGAATTTCTAAATTAGATTTAATACCATCAAATATAATAACTGCATTCCAATCCGAATCATTTAATTCAAATAAAGATTGAATCGAATCTTTTAAAGAACTACGACCTAAAGATGGAATAATAAAAGTAATAAATACCATTTATATATTATAAAAATTGATTATATATTATTTTATAAATAAATAGTAATAGTAATATAAAAAATGATTGACATTAATTTTTATGTTAGATCACCAACACTTTCAAGATTTATATTAAAAATAGATGAAATATTACGAAATTTTAATATAAATTTTTTCGAAAACAACAATAATCCAATTGTTGTAACAATGATAAATAATATTTTAGTTGCAGGAAGAACATATATTGGTCCAAATTTTATACCAGATATTGAAGAAGATATATCTCAAAAAATGGATATTATTTCTTCTATTTTACTATATATTGTAAAATTTTATCAAGAAAATGGAATTTTCCATCAATTATTAGTAGAGTCGTGTAATATTTCTATCGAACAATCTAGACAAAAATATAGTAATAGTGAATTTCTTCATTCATTAGTTAGATATGAAGAAATTAAGAATTTAAGTAAACATTTGTATGAAAGCGCAAATTTAACATTAGATAAATCTGTAAATGGGCATTGTATATTTGTATTAGATGATCAAAAACAAAATGATCCTTTTATACAATATATTTATCAAAAATACAAATATAATTTAAAAATTATTACATGTTCAGAGGTAGTTCAGTTTTTCATAAAATCGGAATAGAAGTGAAAATTTTTATAGATGTACTACAAATTCTGTCATTAATTCTTCTCTATTCTTTTCTTTAAAATTTATAAAATGACAAAATTTAGAAATATTCTGTATATTTAAGTTAGATGTATAAGTAGAATGTACCCCCATACAATTTACATTTTCCAATTTTATTAAATTCTTTTCCCTCTTTTCATTCCAATAATTTCCATATATTATTTTTGAAATATCAAATATATTATAAAAATTATTGTATGAAACTAGTTCATCTCCCATTTTGCAAAATTGATTTTTAAAAACAAATATATCAATTGTATTATTTTGATTTACTAATTCTTTAAAACATTGATAACTTTCTAAAAGAATATATTCATCTAAATCATTGTATAATGTATATTTTACATTATTTTTTAAAATATGAAGTGAATCATTAATTGCCATTGTTTGTGAGTGATGTTGTTTATTAAATATAGAATTATTAGATGAAATAAAATAAGGATAATCCCATTCGATTAAATATATTTTTATTTTGGAGAAAGAAGATAATATTCCTTTTATTTCTGATATAAATTGATGTGTTATTTTAGAATTATAATATAAAAAAAATAAATCAATTCCAAGTGAATCATAATATTTTATATACTGTTTCAATAGAGGATAATCATCTTTAAATAGGGTCATTGCCGATAATAATGTAGTATGTGTATTTATTTGTATTAAAAAGAATGATTTATCAAATATTGTAATAATAATTTCCTCATAATATTGATCTAAATCTAATATGATATTTAATATTGTTTCTATATTAGAATTATTTTCATATATGTTTTGATTGTATAAAATTGATTTGTGCGATGGAGTATATAAATTTATTTTTAGATCATTCAGATTTAATGGTGCGTCCAAATAATAATTTGAAGTTAATATAATTTTTTGACCAGATAAAGTAATATTACTAAATACAAGGGTATTATCAATAACTAATTTATTTGGATAAATTATAGTTAAATTAGTGTTTATTTGGAGTAGATTTTGAGAATAATAAATAGAATCACGATAATAAAATATATCTTTTTCCCACTTTTCCCAATATATAATTAATCTATTTTCAAATAGGTCATATGTTCCCTTTTCATCAGGAATATTTTTTCGATAAATTATATTATTTTCATCTAAAACACATATACCTGACCAATCTATGTGTTTTATATAGATTTCATTCATACTATTATAAATAATATTTTTTATTATAAAATTTTACTTAAGGATAAACCGATATTAAATAAGATACTACTATAATATAAACTAGTATTCAGAACTTATTCTAATTGATAGAATAGGAGGGTTCTAAAGGGTGTGCAATGCCAGTAGATTCCCTTTGATGGAATAGGAGGGTTCTAAAGGGAACCTAGGTTCCCTTTTTTGACATTCGTCGCCGCATAACCGACCATGGTTCATAATTCGCTTGAAATTTTTCATATGCTTTCTCATATGCATCAGTGTCTTCTACCAAATTATTTTCTTCTAATTCTTTATATTCATCAGAATATGAAAAATTCTCTGACATTTGTTCCCAGTAAGGATCATATGGATTTTCATCAATATATTTGTCGCATTCCTCACAACAACCAACACCTTCAACATCTTTGTAATCATTTACATAATTTTTACATTTAGGCTGACCGCCGGAGCATTTTTTTCTTCTGGGTTTGGTAGACTTAGCTACAGCGGGTTTTTCTTTTTCTGGCTTCATGTTAGAATTATTTATTACTTTGAATAAAATATTATTATAAATTTAATTATCAATTTTTTACTTAGAGAAATGAAAAAATTTTTGCAATAATACGATTATTACTAAAAACTTTATCCCTTTTAAGAATATACTTTTGCAAACGAGTTTTATTTGGTAGATCTGGAATTTTTACATTAGTTGGTAACGCAACTGCTTGTAAAGCAGTGCGAGTTGTAGCTAGTTGTATAAATCTATGTCCAACAAAGATTTTCATATATGACCATCTTCGATTCCAATTTTCATCACGTTTCTTTTGCAATAAATATGCTTCCCATGCAGAAATAACTTGGGCTACTCTTGATGCTTTAACCTCATCCGTTAGAGGCGGTCTCAATTGAGGATCATTATTTCTAAGAGAGAATCCATATTTATCAATAAATTTTGATGGATTAATTCCAATAGGATTAATCAAATATAAGACACATTCTAGATTATCATCATACATACTTAGTTGTAATAAATACTTCAAATATCTATATTCTAATATTTTTTTACTTTTTTGAATTAGTATCTTCAAAATAGAAATATGTCCTTTCATATAAGCAATCATTAAAGTATTATTTTTAATATTTGCATTATTATCAATAAGAAAATTAACTATTTCTAAATGTCCATACGTACAAGCAATATAAAGAGAATTCTTTTTTAGAAAATCTTCAGCATGAATATTTGCATTTCTTTTTAGTAAAAGAGATACAACATCTAAATATCCTTTCTCAGAAGCAATCATTAAAGGTGTATTTCCAATAGAAGTCTTCGCTTCAATATTTGCATTATTATCAAGAAGAATATTAACTACTTCTAAATGTCCATACATACAAGCAAAATGAAGAGAATTATCTTGTCCGTGTTTTTTTTTACAATGAATATTTGCATTTCTTTGCAATAAAAGTGATACAATATTTACGTGTCCGCATACAGAAGCCATCATTAAAGGTGTAACTCCACTAGAATCCTTATCTTCAATATCTGCATTATTATCAAGAAGAAGATTAACTACTTCTGAATATCCATAAAAACATGCAAAATGAAGAGAATTATATTGTCTAATATTTTTAGCATGAATATTTGCATTTCTTTGCAATAAAAGTGATACAATATTTATGTGTCCGCGCGAAGAAGCAATAATTAAAGGAGTTTTCATTTCAGAATTAGTAGAATTAACATTAACTCCTTTATCAAGAAATGTTTTTACTTCTTCAATATTACCATTCTTGCAAGAATCAAAAAACTTAGAAAGATCTTCTGACATTTCAGGTAAGAGGTGAATTATTATAATTAATTAAATTTATGAATTTTTAATTATCAATTTTTTACACTATAAGTAATAGCCTTCTAAAATATCATCCCAACAGTGACCTTTTTCTTCATCAAGATCATCCTGATAATTGTTATCTGTATCTTTTGTTTCATCAGGCTCTCGTCCAAGATATGATACAATATTACGAAGGATTCCAGGATTCTTAAAAATTTGATCATGCAGATATGCACGATTTTCTTGAGGAGTATTTCGAGAAATAGATGGTAGTTTAATTGACTTATCTAAAGTGGCTTGAATAGCTGCATCAGCAGCTACATGTCTTGCCATTAGAATAATACGACTCCCAGTAAGAGAATTCATTAGAGGCCATCGAGCAGCCCAGTTTTCATCACGAACACGCTGCATGTAAACTTCATAAGCATCTAACATTTGCTGTATACCTTGCTCAATTGCTTCTTTGTTAATATTTGCAATACGTGTTCCATAAACATCAATTGGATCATTTGCCGCTTCATTTAGAGCATATGGATCAGCGCCTCGTAAAATAAGTTTTACGCAAAAATCAATATTAGCATCCATTGCAGCAAAATGAAGAGCAGTATTTTCTTCTGAATCAATTGAATTAATCTTTGCGCCAGCATTTAATAGTGTATTAAATGCATCTGAAATTTGATATACAATAGCATACATAAGAGGAGTATATCCCCCATAACATTTTGCATTAATATTTATTTTATTAGTAGAAAATAGTAAATTAAATGTATCAATATCTCCTGCACGAATACAATGGATTAAAGGTGTTCTACCTTGCTTACACTTAATATTTATATCAACTCCATTATTTACTAAAATAGGAATAGCAGCCTTGGAATATAATTCCGAATAAATGCAATCTACTAATGGAGTCCAGCCGAAATGAGAGTCTTCCTCTCTATAATTAATATTTGCTCCTGCTGAAATAACAAGCGGCAGAATAGAAGTAATATAATTATCTCTAGCATCATCCTCGAATTTTGCTACTTGAATGCGAACTACATCATCAATGATATTTTCTGGAAGTTTTAATCCAGGGACAGATAACAGTTCTTGAAATAATTCAGAATCTCTATTTTCTAAAGTCCATCTTAATGCTGTATCGCTCCAACGATCTTGCAAAGTGTTGATATCAGGAGTAGTAGTGTCTTGTTTAATATCATATTTTTTGAGAAGAAAAGAAACGTCTCCTCCATTTGAAATCAACTTCTTCACCTTTTTTTCATTCCAACGAAATTTTGGCATCTTCGTAAACTAATTATTATAATATAAAAATAAACTTTGAAAAATTATCTATCAATTTTTTACTTTCTACTCTCCTTTACAAATATGTTTCCAAGAGTGACCTTTTTCCTCGTCATAATCATCCCGATAATTATAGTCTTTATCGTCTATTTCATCAGGCTCGCGCCCAAGAAATAATACAATATTACGAAGAATTCCAGGATTCTTAAAAACTTGACCATGCAGATATGCACGATTTTCTTGAGGAGTATTTCGAGAAATAGATGGTAGTTTAATTGACTTATCCAGAGTAGCTTGAATAACTGCATCAGCAGCTACATGTCTTGCCATTGGAATAATACTACTACCTGTAAGAACATTCATGAGTGGCCATCGGACAGCCCAGTTTTCATCGCGAACACGCTGCAGGTAAACTTCATAAGCATCTAACATTTGCTGTTTGTGTTGATCAATTGTTTCTTGTGTGATATCAATGTAGTTAATAATATTATTAGCTTCATCTTCAATACCATTTTCATCAAAAATCTTTGCATAAACATCTAATGGTGTCTTACCAATATTGTTTTTAGCAAATGGTGATGCTCCTCGTAAAATAAGTTTCACACAAAATTCAATATTACGAATACCCACGCCAGTAATATTACTATTAATCCTAGAACAAAAATGAAGAGGTGTATTTCCTTCTAAATCAATTGATTTAACCTTTGCGCCAGCATTCAGTATGATATCAAATATATGATGATAGAACATATTTACAATTGCATACATGAGAGGAGTATATCCTCCATAACACTTTGCATTAATATTTGTTTCAGGCAGGGCTAGTAGTAAATTGATTGTATGAATATCCACGTCCCGAATAGCATGCATTAATGCTGTTCTACCATTGAAACATTTAATATTTGTACCAACTCGATTATTTACCAAAATTGGAATAGCAGCATTACAATATTCATCATCACCCGAATAAATGCAAGATACTAAAGGAGTATATCCATCCCGTAGTTCATTTATATCATTAATGTTTGCTCCTTTGTAAATAACAGACTGAAGAATAGAAGTAATATAATTATCTCTATATGAATTACCATTTTTTAGCTTAACAGAAACTACTGAATCAATTATCTCTTCAGGAAGTTCCAATTTTGGAATACTCAACAGTTGTAGAAATAGTAGAGCATCTCCATTCTCCAGTGTCCAGTATAAAGCTGTATCTTGATCAATGTCTTCTAATGTGTTGATATCATCAAAAATAGTGTTTTGTTTTTTTAGGAGAAACGAAACATCTCCTCCATTTGAAATCAACTTCTTCACCTTCTTTTCGTTCCAACGAAATTGTGACATTTTGTCAAACTAATTGTTATAATACGAAAAAAAATTTACAAAAATTAGCTGTCATTTTTTATAAATATGATGAAATAAGAGGGTTGAAAGGCTGAAGTTTATTATAAATACGATGTAATAGGAGGCTGCAAGGCTGAAATTTATTATAAATACGATGTAATAGGAGGCTGAAGTTTATTATAAATATATTCCACATGATGGAATAGGAGGGATCTAAAGGGAACCTTAGGTTCCCTTTCTAGGTTCCCTGCAAGAATGAACAAATTAATCTAACAAGACCCTTATTTGAAAATACAAGTGTCTTCAAAAAAGCAGATCGCTTTTCTGGAGTACTTATATCAATAGGTGGAATTGATACATCATGGGGAAGAGCGCTAGAAGTTAGCTGCTTACTGCGTTCATCAAGTAAAAGGAATCGATGAGAATATAATACATTCATGAACGGCCAGCATTTGGTCCAGTTATCATCTCGTCTTTTAACTTGAGATGGGTGTGGTCCAGAGCGCCAAACAGCACACATTTCATTGCGATAGAGATCAGCATGATCTATTGTGATTAATCCTTTTATACTTAGAGAGCAATATGCAGAAAGTGCATTTGACCCTATATTATTTCTATCCATCAAGTTTGCTCCTTTGGAAAGTAATAGTATGCAAATATCATGATTTCCAACATCTGCCGCCAGTGTAAGAGGTGTATTCCGATTGGTTCCAAAAGATGGATCTTCACCGCGGTCTAGAAGGAGATTGACTATTTGAATTTGATTGCAGTAAGAAGCATACATCAACTCGTTCCATGTACTTTCTTTGTACCCTGTTTCATTTTTATGCAATGTTTTACCATTATTTTGTAAATACTCTTTTATGCGATGCCAAATACAAAGTTTCTCATCAAGATACATATCATTTGGATTTGTATAGTATATATAAGAAAGAACAAAATCGATTTTGCCTTTATAGGCACCCATCAATAATTCTTCTAACGACATAGCAGGAACCAATGTTCCCCACTATCCCCTCCTTACCTATAAAATTACTTTGGATTCTTATTTCTAGAAATGGTTAAACATTACTTATTATAAATTTATTTATCAATTTTTATAATCTTTTTTGTAGGGAAGAATATTTCAAAACCCTTTAATGTTATAGGAATTTTACGATTTGTTTTGCAATATCAGAATTTCCAAACACCATACCAATCAAATAGGCACGCAGCTTTTCAGTTGTGCTGATGTCGAGAGGAGGGATTGAGACAGATGGTGGAAGAGCAGCGGCAGTTAGAATAGCACGACGGGCTGCAAGTGGCAGAAAGTCGTGTCCAACAAGTACCTGCATCATTGGCCATCTTCGAACCCAAATCTCGTCAGCGCGACGCTGAACTTGTGATGGGTGTGGACCCATTCTCCACTGCTCCATAAGCTTGTCTTTTTGAGTTTCAAACGATACGAAAGGAGGATAATTAGGATGATGAGTGCTAGTACTTCCGTAGATTGCCAATATATTGCTACCTTTATGAATTGCCATCAGATTAGCACCTCTTGCGATAAGCAGACTACACACATTGTAATTTCCTTGTTGAGCAGCGAAGCCAAGAGCACTAAAGTTATCTGATCCCGAGCATGGATCTGCATCATGATCAAGTAGAAGACGTACTAAAAAAAACAGCCATTAATACAGGCATCAATCAGTACATTCCACGAATCATCTATTTGTATTTTCGCACCTCTAATTAGAAGGCCTTCCGTCATTTCATCGTTTCCGTTCATAACGGCCCAGCGGAGAAGTGTATGGTTTTTGTCAAGTTTGTTGACCAGACTAGGGTGAAGATCTACTCCTCTAAGAACAGCATCTGTATTATCATTCCTTGCATCCCACATGAGTTGTGCGAAATACTCATCGTTCAAGTTGTCGGACATGGTCAAACATTACTTATTATAATGAAAAATAAAATGTTAAAAATTAGCTGTCAATTTTTAATATTATAATAAATAGGATGGATCCTTTATAGGTAAGATACAATTAATCGAAAATTTCCATACGATGAAAAAACTAGTCCCACTCGAAAAGCATGTAGTTGTTCTGGTGTGTTAATATCAACATCTGGAATATGCGATGATGTTGGTAATGCAGATGTACGTAATAATTTAAGCCGATATTCAAGTGGTTGATATCCGTTGCCAGTGACTACTTGCATAAAAGGCCATCGTCGTTCCCAAATCCGTCGTTTTACTTGACTCGGATGTGGGCCATTAGCCCATACTAATTGAAGTAAATCACAGTCTTTCTTCTTTTTATCAGAATCAATTCCATAAAATTCTCCGTAAAGTTCAAGTGCCGTAGAATTTTCTTTTACATTACCAACTATACCCCACATTGTTTCATAAAGATCTGCGCCATAAGAAAGAAGCATTATACATATTTCTAAATCTGCATATATAGCTGCACTTCCTAGTGCCGTCCAGAAGTCAGATTTTGAAGAAGGATTGGCACCCATTTTCAAAAGAAAAGAAACAATATTTTTATTGTGACTTCCAACCGCCCAATAGAGTGGTTCTGTACCATGACAATCTATTGAATTTATATTGCACCCCCTTTTGACTAAGCCTTTGACTAATTCGAAATTTTGAAATAGACATGCATAATTAAGAAGTGTATATTCACTTGTTACATCTTTCCGGTTAAGTAAAGTATTATCTCGATCTACTGCTGCTAGTACAAAATCAGTATTTCTATAACATTTTTGTAATAGATTATGAAATTGAACTTCGTTCATAATTTTTCTAATTCTAGGATAAGAAAATATATTATAATAAATTTAATTTTCATTTTTTATAGAAAGGCAGAAATTTGTCGCGATAGATTAATATTGGCAAATACCAAAAATCTTCTATAAGCTCGTAATATTTCTTCCAATGTTTCCATATGTGGAATTACATTAAGGTCATAATTTAATTTATCTTTTAATGGTAAATAACCACAGCCAACAATCATTTGCATAAATGGCCATCTTCTGGACCAATTTTCATTACGCAGTTGTTGTAAGAGATAAGCATTTCGCGTATCAATAAGCTCGGTTACGCGTTGTTCTTTTTTTTGTGGGCTTAATTTGGGACGATACCATTCTACTGCAGTTACCGCCATATATTCATCTGCTTCATCTAATTCACATCCATATGCTGTAATAGGTGTATTGTAATCCTCATCCATTTTATATGGATCAAATCCACGTGAAATTAAAAATAAACAAATTTCGGGGCGATCATTATATGCAGCAATATGCAAACAGGTTTGATTTCGGCAATTTGTCGAATTAATGTCTGCGCCTTTTTCTAATAATATATCAATCACACTTTTATGACCAGAACTACATGCTGCATGCAGTGGTGTATTGTAATCCGTATCGTGAATATCTACTTCTGCTTTATTATCAATAAGAAATAATACGACTTCATTATATCCATTAACCGCCGCATAATGTAGAGCACTAGAATTAAACCAATCCCTATCATCAATAATTGCGCCATAATCTAATAATAATTTAACTAGTTGTAAATTTCCATTTCTGGCACAAATATGTAATGGAGTCATTTCAGTAGAATCTTTAGAATTAATATCTATTTTATTTTGGATTAAAACCAATGACACTTCCATATTTTTGCTTTCAACAGCTATATGTAATGCATTCCTTTTTAGAGTATCCTTTAGATTAATATTTGCCCCATGAGAAAGTAATAATTCTATAAGTTCATAGTTACCATTTTTAGCTAATAAATGTAATGATGTGCTATTGAAAATATCACGATGATTAACATCATTTGTTTTACTAATTAAAATTCTAACAACTTCAATATGATTATCAGTACATGCTAAATGCAATGGAATTAAATATTTGTAACTTTCTAAATTTGGGCTAGCCCCATTTTCTAAAAGGAACGTTACTACTTCTGAATAATTATTCCAGGCTGCATAATGTAATGCAGTTAATCCTTCCTGTCCTTTTTCATTTATGTTAATAAAATATCGGTATTTTTCAAAAAAATATTTAACAATATTTAAATGACCCTGATGGCAAGCGCAGAAAAAAGGAGTCATTTGATAATTATCTTTTTGACACATAATATTATTTAGCGAAAAAGAAAAATCTAATAAAAGTAAATCATAGAAACCTTTCCAAGATATCCAATGGAAAATATTTCGTCCATATGTATCAATTTTTGTGAAAATTTCTTCCTCATTTGAATATAAAAGTTGTTCTTTTATTTCATCGATAGAGGACATAATTTATAATATAATATATATTATAAGACATGAAATTATAAATATAATCAATTTTTATATCATTTATAATAAGAGATGTATAATATAGTTATTTTTTGAAGACTATATTCATCTACTAATAGATATCCTTGAAATAATAATCTTTGTGATTGTACTTTAATGATAAAATAGAATTAGATGGATTTACTTCCAATTCAAATTTATTTCCATCTATTGTTTTTATATATAAAAATCATATATTATTCCATTTATTTGCAAAATATTCCCAATTTTTAATAAATAAATCTTTATATAATTTTCCTATATTTAACCAATTATCATGGGACAAATTATTCTGTAATCTATTATGTGGTGCAATTCGATAATTAACTTTATTTAAAGCCATTGCTTGTTGTGATAAATCACAATCTTCTATCCAAAATTTATCATAAATCAAATCGATTTTAAATCCAACTTCAAATAAATCTTTTCTAAAACATTGGCAAGATCCATAAATATGATCAACAATATATTCATTATGATCATTATCTGGAATATCTTCCATATGTCCAAGAAACCAACTTTTAAGATTTGATCCTTCTATTCCAATTATTCCATATTTTTCATTATATAATAATTGAATAACTTTTTCAAAAAATTCGGAATTTAGTAATTTACAATTAGAATCCATGCTTATAATAATAGTTCCATTTGCTTCATTAAATAATATATTTCTAGCTTTTGAAATACCTAAGTTTTCATTGGAAAAAATAATTTTAATTTTATTATTTTTATTTTTATCTTGAAAATCTAATAAATAATCTGTAAATTCTTTATTACTATTATTATCAAAAATAATTAGTTCTTCAATATATTCATTATCTAATGATTCCAAATATGATTCTAAATTCTGCTCATTTCCATTTTCATTATTATTTGTTAATATCAAAATACTAATAGTGTTTTGTACAAATTTCCTAGATAAAATATTATAAATAGTTGGTTGTGTTAATATTTTTTCAACTGTAAGTTCTTTTAAGTAATCATAACTATATGTATCCCACAAGTGAATACAATAATTATTTTTTATTATTTTTTTATATTCCATAATATCAAAGTTTTCTGAAAATAATATTTCTGTTATATTATTCCATAATGGATAAAAAAATGCATTCTTATCAATAATTTCTAGTTCAGATGGAAATTTTTTTGATAATTGATATGGAACAATAACAGAATGTTCGTCCCAGTATTTATCTCTTCCTTTTGATCTAAAAGATTGATAACTATCCAATATTTTTTTTATGAAACTTGAATTAGGAATTGATAATATAACTGCATTGCATAAACCATATATTTCATCAGAATTAATATCTTTTTGCTCACCAAATACACAATCATAACATAATAAGTTGGAAAAAGAAGTTAAACAAATAGTATCAATATCTAAATATATTCCACCATATTCATGTAATTTTTGAAGTCGAATAATATCTGCCATATGAGAATAATGACAAACTTTATTACCAAATATTTCATCTATAGGATTAACCTTATTTAAGGTTAATAATGGTTTTATTTTTTCCCACCAATATCCACAGGGTTCATAAATATAATGAAAATATAATACATCAGGTTTATTCACTTCAAATGCTGATTTTATTGCAATATATCTATATAAATTAAATTCTTCTTTTTGTTCAACTAAACCAAAAACAAAATGAATAGTATTTGGTATTTTCTTAAATATATCTGTTAATGATATATAATAATCATTTTCTATCCATTCTAAATCATTATCTTTAATTCTACCTCTTTTATAATCTGATATACGAGTTAATATTTTTTGTTTATAGTTAACATAACATAATCCTTGAAAGTTTTGTAATTTAAACATAACTTCATCACAATAATAAAATATTTGATTATCATCATCTGATATAAATATTTCTTTTCCCCAATTATCCCATTTTATAGTAAGTATATTTTTTATTATATTAAAATTACCAGATTCATTTATATTAGTTAATCTATGTAATTTTTTTTGTGAGATATCTAATAATAAATAATCATCCCAAGATACATGGTATATTTTTATTTTTATACTCATTATATTATAAAAATAAAATAAAATTTTAAAGGGAACCCATATATTCCAATAAATTAATTTTCATTCATATTGTTAAATCTTAATTTTCTAGAAGCTATAGAATTTTCTATTAATATAGATGTATT